>SDBT01004159.1_pt1 | contig 24682 bp, 24 predicted proteins | sample 2277101 | NCBI WGS metagenome assembly SDBT01 (sample SAMN10404973, study PRJNA504765) | marine sediment metagenome | isolation source: marine sediment core GS10_PC15, 103 cmbsf | place: Arctic Ocean: Southern Knipovich Ridge | collected 2010 | reverse complement strand
CGGAGTGCTTCGGCCGCTGTGCCGGAAACGGTGTTGCCAACCACCGTGCTGCCGTCCGCACCTGACAAGATTTCTATTCCGCCCCAGCCTCCGGTAATATCGCTATTGGTGATATCTACTGGCGCCGAGCTTTGAATGCCTATCCAATCTGGGCTAGATATGATATTCTGATCAACTACGCTGCCGCCAGCACCTGACCCGATAAATACTCCGTGGTAGCCTCCGGTGGTGTTATTATTGGTGATGGTCGCTTGTGCTAAAATACGGAGTGCCTCGGCGGATGTGCCTGAAATGGTATTACCGCTGATGGTGCTGCCACCAGCCGAACCGACGACAATGATTCCATACCCGCCGCCACCGGAAATCTGGTTGCCGCTTATTGTTGCCTGGGCATCGGTGAAGATGGCTTCATAGGTAGAGTTGGTAATCACGTTGTCGGTGATAACACCGCCGTCCTCAGCCCAGTAGTTGATGCCCTTGCCTCCGGAGTTGGTGATGGTATTGCCATGGATTACTATCCCGGTACCCACGTGGTTAATGGCCTCTATGGCTCGATCACCTGTGTTATTGAGTACATGGTTGTGCTCTATGGTAACGTCATCGTTGCCCACAGTCCAGATGCCAATGCCCACCGCACCGCTTATGGTGTTATAGCCGACGTAGCCCCCATCAGCCTGGTGGTATGGAGGAGATTCGCTAGCATGTCCGTGAAGGTGAATGGCCCCCCAGGTCGCGGTAACGTTTTCAAGGATGTTGTAGCTTATGTTCACGTTGTGGGCATGAGGATAGCCCACCGCCACATAGCTACTGGTCATCTTGAACCCATTCAGGGCGACATCGTCCGCGGTGATGGTTATCGTACTGGTTATGATTGACTCGCTTCCTCTGGTTGTTGCTCCGGCCGGATCATTGCCGTGCTGCGCACCACGTACCTCAATGTTTGCCGTCGCGACGGTAAAGCCTGCATAAGTCCCCGCCGCCACATTGATGATGTCGCCAGAACCTGCGGCATTGATCGCGGCCTGAATCGTCGTATAATTTGTTGGAACGTTAATAATCGTTGCCTGCGCTGGCATGTGCCAAGCCACCAATACAAGCATGAATCCGAGCAGGCAAATTGTCCCTTTAATAAGCCCTTTTAAGTTCATTGACTTTCTCCTTCAATGAAAAAGGTTACTTCCTGGTTTACATAAGCTCAAATACTTCATCAACTTAATCCCTTCACATCACCTCCTTCTGCCCCTATAAATTTCCGATTAAAACAGCAGAAAATAGAATGATTTTGCCTTTGATTCACCTTCTTTCTGATAAAATATTAGTACCTCATTGAATTAAAATAAGGGGAGATGAAGTTAGACCTCCCTCTGTTCTCGCATTTGTACGATTCTCGCCACTGTCACCACAACTTAAACGCACATCTCATATAGCCAACCCAACACAGGCTGGTACAAAAATAACATTCCCTGGGGGGACGGGGAGGGAAGCTTTATATGTAAAAAGAGGTTTTCATCCAGTATTGTCAAGGGATTTTTTCAGGATCTTAGTTAGTGCCATGGGGCGCAAATAAGCCCACAGTGGGGACTTGATTTAACCCCCGGCCAGGGTATTCGCTAACATAATCTCCTTCGCAGTAACCAGCGCTTTTTCATCGATGGTGTCTGGATTAATATAATCCCCGTCTAAATAAGCCCATTTAGCTTTGTTGGCACACTGGTCTTTAACGAATTTCACTGCCTGGCCAAAAGGCATGTGGAACTCCTCGTGACCTTCGATTGATATGATTAAGATCTTAATCATGATTAAAGCTCCAGCTTATCGATCTTAAATAGCCGGTTCTTTTATGGAATAAGATTGTAGTTAACATTCTTAACCATAAGGAGATATGATGGATTTTGAACAGATGTTGCCGACTTTGCAAAGCCAAGCATCCCGAATTTTCAATGGCGATAAGGACGGCATGCAAGATGCTATGGCTATGGCGTATTTGAACTACACCAGCTGCCTTGTCAGGAAGAACCTTAAACTATCGATCGGTGAGTGCGTCAATTTCATAAAGCATAGGGCAGCGGAGCTAAACAATGGTCTGCGACCGCATTTTGGAAACGTCACCACGAGGCGGACCAATGATGTTTATTTCAGGCGAGCTTATTTGCGAGGGGATGTGGAACTTCTGTCGTTTGATTTTGAGGATGGAGATAATGAAGAATGCGATAAAGGTCCACTGACTTTTCAAACTCGGGTTTCGTCGGATGAAAACGACATCTTGTTTAATATTGACTTCGCGAAATTCCGTAGTCGGTTAAACAGGGTAGAGCGGGAATTGCTGGATTGGCTCGTGTATGGTCTAAACCCCAAAGACATCTCCAGGATAATGCAGTTGAAATATCATGATGTCCGGGCGCGGCTAAATGCTATCGGGATAAAGTTTGGCCAGTTCTTTCAATGCCGGGATCCCCAGCTTGCCCGGTAATTCATGTTTAGGGGGAGCATCAATCCCGTGCTCCCCTGTAGCGATGATGATAGCCGGCTACAAAGTTCTTATACCATCAAAGAAAACGGTTTAATGTGCCCGATGGCACTATCATCTGCTATTGGATATAGCGAATTATACCATAAAAAAAGCCCCCACCAAAAAGGCAAGGGCGTCCAATCGACCGGGTTTTACCAGGCCATTATTTTCTTCAGCTTCTTATGCATAGCTGGGCCAAACCTCTTCCTGTGATCGTACAGCTTGGCCTGGATGATCTCAGGTGTGTCGGTCTTATAAATTACGGCCCAGGGATAACCTTTCGGAGGTCGATCCATGCCGTTTGGCTGACCAGGATACAACGTAAATAGTCCTTTCTCCATGAATACCGTAACGGAATCCTTGGTTTTATCGTTCAAATAGAATGGGTAATCTGTTTTATCCAGCCTAAGATTGTGGCTTTCTAGCACCTTTCTTTTCCGTCGCGATTCGGCAGCTTCATAGAATTCGTCCTGGAGCGTTTTCTGCAAGATTGCGTCAGTTACTCCCAGCTTTTCGCGTATATAGTCATCCCCGTATCTTTCAAGGTCTATCCAGATATGGTACCAGATCCTATGTGGCTGGTTTATTTTTGAGATGTGGCATATAATGCCATTGTGGTTAATAAATTTGTGCATTTGCGCGTATTGGCTAAAATTAAAGTTTTGCTCTGCCATTATTAACAGAGATCAGTTCGTTATTCTAAATTCAGTTAAATATTATTCCTTGCTCTTTTTTCCATTTTCCATGTCGTCCTGCCGCGCACCCACCCTTATCGCTTAGAAAGTAGGCTTTCGGTTATTTCGTCGTCCACTTGCCGAAGTTCAGCTAGAAATTTACTGCCGTCCTCGTATGTCTGCTTTGGTAGGTCCTCGGCGTCAAGCCGGGGGTTGCCTTCGGGTCTTTTTTTCAGCAGCCGTATGTTTGATTTGGGTACGAATTTTTTATTCATTTGGTTTGATCTCCTATTATTTGATAATTATCGCGAAAAAAGGGAAGTAGAGTGAAAGTGTAGCAGGGGACTTTCACTTTCACACCCACTTTCACACAGGCTTTCACACCTGTTAAGTCATTAAATGGCATGATATTATCCCGATAAGTGTGAAAGTGTGAAGGTGTTTGAGAAAATACACCCCTATCTACATACTGGAGATAATCTGTAGTTGTTTCTCTTCTGCATATATACCTTAATATTCTTTTTACTTTCACACTTTCACTTATCATGACTTATCCCTCTGTACTGCAATAAGTTGACTGCTGTGAAACCCCCTGTGAAAGCCCATTTGGGACTTTCACACTTTCACACCTGATTAGCCTGTAGATTCGCTTCCTGGAGCCAACTTCCGCTGTTGTAAACGTCCAATTATTTTCTGCCAGTATTTTCTCAGAATCTTTCAGCCTGGACGCCAATTGATGAGCGTTACTGAAAGGGTTTTTTATGCCAGTCCTCTTCGCGAGAATTGAAAAGGCGGTATTAAGTTCATTTGCTGTTCCGACTATAATCCATTGAAGCGGCCCCTGTGCAATTTCTACTGGGAATGGATTTATATATATGCTCTGAGAATCTATAGAATTTTGCTTGTTGAATTCCATTTCATAATCTTTTAATAACGAATCCAGAAGCTGAATAATGGGATTAGTACCGCGAGAATTTTCCGTGGATAATTTGTCCTGGGTGTCAATCCACTGTTTTACCAGTTCATCAATAGAAATAGAGTCTCCAAAACCCTCAATTAGCTGCTCGGCTATCATAATCATGCAGGCCAGGTAGCTGTTGGCCCGCGATTTTGAATGATCAGGGTATTTGGTTGAGAGATCCTTTACAATAGAATTAAGTTCGCCACCCGCTATCCGTTTTAATACCTTAGAGATCATCTGAAAGATCGCCGATAACATCAGATTCCTATTTTTGGCGATATCTACATAAATCAATTCATTCCATTCGGGGTTGCCGTACTTATAATGATCAAAGTTGATTACAAAAGTTCTGTTTATCATCTCTGGCTTATTGAGACCTTCAATTCCCGTAGTATTAATGAGGGTCTTTACTTTTTCGGTCACATTTTCTCTATCAGTGCCCAGTTTTCGCTTTTCTTTTTCAATACCCGTTACTGCCGTTATGATAAAATCTTCCAAACCACCGGTTAAATTCCTCGTTTCGATATTATCCAGCTGGATAAGAGGGTTTAGGGCCCCATCCGTATAGTTTGCCGCAAGAGTCCCCTTTTTTAACGCGATATCACCATATATTATATAAGCGATAACATCCATGCTGCGGCTCTTTCCACAGGCAGAACTCCCCTCGCCCCGCATATGCGGCACGGTTTTGAAGTACTCTATTAATGGGAAAGCTAAAGCCCAGGAAAGATAAAGATACCTGTCTGATGGGGCGCATGCCAGGTTATTAAATGCATGTTCTCTGATTTTGGCGAACGCCCTACAACGCTCATCTTCGTCAAGTTCCAGATATTCTATCGGTTTCATCTTGGTTGAGCCCTGCAATATTATTGATTTGGCGTTATTTCCGTTCTTTATAATTTCGACGCTACCGGAAGCAATTTTTATAAGTTCTTTTTTATCATTATTGAGACTGAGGTAGACCTCATTGTTTATTAAATCAGTATACTGCCAGCTGCAGGAATCCATTTTGTTTCCTTTTTCAAATGCCAAATTTGCCATTGAATCAAATATAACTTTACCTCCAATTGTGTTTTCTGAAATATTCGCTGTTTTCAATATTAACGATTTAAACGGTCTGTTTGAATCAATCCGATGAATGTTATCCTTATAGAACAAATAACAGTTGTGCTCTTTATCCTTGTAGAATCTGCCGCCGTTTTTCTCAAACCAGTCAAACGCAACCCGTCCTTTTTCCACCGATGAAGCAATCCCAGGCAGAATTTTGCTTAAGGATTGGGAATAGTCAATTGCTACATTAGCACAAGCATTTTTCAAACTTTCACGCAAGCTCTTAATGCTCAAATTACAGCCCTTGCTGATTTCCTTTAATATAGCATCTTGCTTTACCGGTTCCTGTTTTATGACCGTTTGTGATAAGAACTTTTCAATGGCCGTTGCCTTATCAAGCGCATCATTAATATCGTTGAAATGTTTAATCTCACTTTTTAGATCCAGCGGTAAATTATTTCGATAGGCAAATACTATAGGGCTTTTCTTGCCAATATCTTTAATCAATTGGCAAGGTTCGGAGCATAATCCCCATTCCTGCAGTTTAGCGCACGTAATTGGTCCTTTGGTTAAGCTTCTGTATTTTTCAAGTGTGATGTCCGACTTAAAATCTGAGACATTACCAAATACTTTCAGCACATAATCTTCATCATCTATCGTATGCCTAATCATGCTGGCAACAGTTAGGCGTTTATTATGGCCTGCAGTTTTATCATTATCTGTGTCATTCTCAATAGATTTAAAAGCCTCATCAACCACGGGACAATATTGCCGTATACGCTTTAGATCGTTCATTGTCCGTTTTGATTCGCTATTTCGCTTTACAAGTTTAGCGGGCCCGTCAATTACCTCTAAACCAGCTTTCGCAAAATCGGCCTGGTTATAGGCAACATCATTAAATTCAATGATCTTACATTCCGTTTCAACGGTATATCCTTTATCCCGATACTTCCTTAATAAATGTTTCCGGTTAAAAGTATTCGGAACACGCAACAATGCGGCCGGCTCACCTTTTTCGCCATCGAATTTCCGCTCGATTGCTTTTTCAATGGATTTCCATTCTTCGCAAGGCATTTCAACTGGATGTTTAAGTTTCCAGTAAAGTTGCACGCCATGCCCAGTCGCAACAGTATAGGTGGGTTTGATAAAGTCATATCCTGCCACAAAGTCTTCGGCAGAAACATCATCAATATCAACATATAGCCAATGAGCAAATACAACATTCTCTTCTTTATGGTATTTTGCCGAATTGCTCGGATTAGGGGAAAACCAGATACTGGATATATCGGGATTAGCTTTTAATTCATTTACTTTAGCGGTTAATATCTCATAGCTGCCCAAGCCATGCTCATGGAATCTTCCGCTTTTATCTTCCCAGGCTAGCCTGACAAACTCTCCTTTCTGTAGCTGAGCAAATACTTCGTAAATTAAGTCTTTCTTCATAAAATAAAATTATGGTTAAGGTTTCATATTCAAGTCCCAGAGCGTCCGGGACTAAACCGCAATGCGGTTCGTTATTAATATTCCAAATTTTCATATTTTAGTTAGACCGGTTGGAAGTTTCTAATTAAATTCTTCAATGTCTTCTGGGCATTTATAAAGTCCTGAGGCCTCACCAATCCCGTGTTCATATAGTATTTTTCCGCGAGGGGATTTATTTCCTCATCATCGGCAAAAACAAACCAGAATCTGCGCCCTTCAGGGTAGCAACCGTTCAATTCTTTTTTAGAGGCAATAAGATATGCCGCGTAATTCATGTCTTTTGTATTCATAATTTTCGCAATGATTAAATGTTATTAACAAGTGCAGCGGGACAATCAAACAATCATCCCGTTGCTTCCATGTTTCAATGATTGGATTAATAAAATGGTCAGAGGTTAATTCTTGTCAGACTCTCAGTCCCGGCATCGTTCTATGACCTGATCCAATAGCTGCTCATTGCTGGAAATCTCGGCCATGACTGAAAATGGCAGGTTGTCAGTGACAAACTTCACTATCTGCTCCCGAATTTTCGCTTTGTCCTCTAATTCAGGTTTGGCTGTGGCTGCGTGGTATTTAAAAGCGTCCAGTAATGGATAGCCGTTAATCTTAATTTGCGTGAGCCAACTATTCGCCAGTGCATTCTTTCTTTCGATTTGCTCCGCGGCTTCTCGGATGACCTTTTGCGGTACGTTTAAAATGTCTGCAAATCGCTTAATCAGATCGTCGTTGAGTTTTCTGAAGCCGGTCTCGAGGTGCCCAACATATCCAATGCTAACGCCGAGCTGATCGGCCATTTCGGCCAGGGTCATTTTTCGAGAACACCGTAGCTCTTTTAAATCCGTCTGTTTCATAATGTAGAATATATGATATTTCTACATCCCCGTCAAGCTAATTCTCGGTTTTTTTTCATTTTTTTTTCATCTGGTCAACCCTACTGCATATAGATTTCGTATGGTTCTTTACTCCTGAGTCGAAAGGCCAGAATCGCCCATAGGCGGCCTAAAATTTTAGGGCTCCCCGGTGCTGGCCGGCAATCGCGCTAAGTCGTTGGTAGAACGTTCGTTTTTTCGAGACTCCAAAAAGCACCGCCCTAAAGCACTGCCGTCTAAGGGGTTGCAAATCGATTTTACCGAGGCTTAACGCTGCCCTACCAGCCCGGGGAATCTCGATCGTGGCTTAGAGGGCTTCGACGCGAAGTCGTAAATTTGTAAAGCAACTCAAATAAAATGGCCTGGTATTTGAGTAGTTGGGAAACAACCGAAAAGCCGATAACAGCATTGGTGATTTGACATCAATGCCAAATAATCCTATCTTTAAATTATGTAATAATATCAGGGTAAAATAGTTGTCTTGTAATAGACAGGGAAAGTAACGTGCCTGAACTAAATATTTTACGTCAGAAGGCAACTCTAAAAATTTGGCAAAACAATCTCGCCAAAATTATATTCAAAGAAAATGATTACAAATCACTATTTGAATGCATCAGAAATGTTTTATATGGGTATGGTAATGAATGCTCTTTCATTAGAGAAGTATACGGAGCTTTTCGTATTGTTCGAGTTGGTAATAACTTTAATTTGTATGGGGAAAAGGGGCATTTTGAATGTACCGAAAAAGATGTGAGCCGACTTCTTGCTTATGTTCAGCCAATTCTCCAACCAGCCCCAAAAAGGCAAGACAATTTAACTCTTGAGGATTTAGAAAATACCGATGTACTAATAATTTCAAATGAGAATGATGTAAAGGAAGCAATCAAAATTAAAGACAAGCTATTTAATGATTTTCATCATTCAGCCATTATATGCGATGATGATAAATGGACTGAATGGCATAAAATAGATTCCATCATATTAATTAACAAACCCCAGCTTTCAATTGGTGGGCCGAAATATAACGATACTACAGAATATTTGAAAGATAATTCTACAAAGTATTTCCTATCATCTTTCACCGATTATTCAATCAAGATTGGGGAAAAGGACTTAATTATCTATGGGCATGAAAATCCAGAACAGACCGTTAAGGCAACTGATAATTTTCTGAATTCGAGAATGCTGGATTATTATGTTTATTGTTTTCGAAAGTATCTTGGAATATTAGACAATAATAAACAGGTGAAAAGTGATGATCCTCTAAATCAAACGCCGGAAACGCATGAGGTACCCGTAGCTGCAGAAGATTCAAAACTTAAAATAGAAGAATTCCATCAGATTTGTCCTATAATAGATAAGAAAAATAAAGCCGAGGCGAAGTTCATATTATTTCACGCAACAGATAAATCAAAAAATAAAACTATTGACTTTAACAAAGTGTCGGATTACCAATTTAGTTTTTTGTTGTTCTTGATTTTTGAAAGAATTGACGGCAAATCAAATTGGGTAGTCAGATCGTTTGAAGATTTAAACACTTTCAGTAGATTTAAAAGAGTCTGCGAAATATGTGGCCACTCAAGCGAACCAAATGCTGCCAAAGGCTGGTGGGCCGACTCAGGTAATCATAGAAAAAAGGGATATGTAAAGTCTATCAAGAAAAAACTTGAAGACAAAGGAATAAGTGGCGATTTAATTTTAAAACAAAAACGAAAAGGATCCTATAGTCTCAATCCTTGCCTAATTGCTTCGATTGAACCACGTAAACTATAGATTTCCCAAGTTCATCAATTGTCTCCTAAGATTGCATAGTTTGTTACACCCTAAAATAATAGCAACCAATTCAATGCTTCCATGCTCTCAAACCGTTGATCAACGAATCACCGTTTATTAACGGTTTAAGTGTTGCGACACAACATGTTATAACGACTTCGTCAATCGATTTAGGATGGCCTTTTCCTCTTCCATCACCTATGTTTTATACAAATAAATGAACCGCGGTATGGCGGTTCGAGATGAGAAGAGAATTGTGATGGGGATGGATAAAAATACTGAAGAGAACAATAATCGAAGCAATCCATCGCTGGAGAAGCAACTGTTCAGAAACAGGCTGTTTAACTCGATCCCCTTTGCCTTGAGAGAACTGGCGGCTTCCGCTCGAAGGTTACCATCATACCTGCTGTATGGTTCGACAGGTTCTGGTAAGGGTTTTATAGTGAAGCAATTCTATAGCAGGCTTTCTGAAATTAGCGATCGAAATTTACCATATGAAGTATTCGAGTGTAGTGCCGAAACCGACAAGTTACTTCATTCAGAGTTATTTGGGATTGAAAAGAAAACCGCCTCAGGCGTAGAAGCCAAACCCGGACGAATAGCTCCGGCAAATGGCGGCATGATTCACTTTGATGAAATCGGTAAAGCATCGTTAGATCTTACAGATCAAATTCTTGTCTGGATGGAAAGAGGATATTACAATCGACTAGGTAATAAAAACCGCCAAACATCGCGAGCCATTGTTGTATTCACAATGTCTGAAAACCCGTTCGACTTGGTTCGCAATGGTAAATGGGGACTAGATTTTCTGAATAGATTTAGAAACATTATTGAGGTACCCCCTTTGACGGAGGACACTGATCGTATTTCACAATTAGCATACGCCTTCGCCGAATCATTTTTACAGCTTCATTCCAATGGCAATCATCTTAAGGTTGAATTTTCGGAAGAATTGCTGGCTCAAATACAAGATTATAGCTGGCCGGGAAACGTCAGGGAGCTTGAGAATACTGTAGACAACTGGATGATAGAAGCAACTAGGTCGGAAGATTCAGCTTCTCATTCTACTATTCTCCTGAGTGAAGACTTGTTTAATAAATACCCCCCTCACCTTAAATCGTTGCGGATGGACACTTCGCAAAATAGTATTTCATATCCTATACCATACAGTCTCCAGGAATATGATAACAAAACAAAACCTTTGATTGAAAAGCAGATTTTAGAAGAGTTAAACAGTTCTGCTCCAAACCGCGATAAGGAACCTATTCGCGGCCGTCTCAAAACGGTCAATAAAAAACTCGCTGCCCAATCTCCCCGGATGAATGCATCCGGCCCTGGACAAATTCGTCCGCAAATTTCCGATTTCGACAAAACTTAAAATTCTCAACAGCCTTCAATAAACATCTCTCCTTAAGCCAGTTATATCTCATTTATCCCACTACTTTTCCGTTTGGCACACCTAATGCTTTGTATGGGGCCGCAATCGATTACAGAGTTCTTTGAAAACGGAGAATAGAAACAGAGCGCTTTACTAATCCCTAACAAAAAGTGGCCACTTTGGAAAGGAGGCTGTTTACGATCAATGAGTCTCAATAATAGTGAAATTAATTTTAACTTTTAATCCGGAGGTTTCATTTGAAATCCCCCAAAACAATAGTTACCACCAAGCAGCTTGCTGAGATGCGTGGATATGCTGACGAGAGCAAGCTGATTCAGGAAGCCGATAGGGCCGGAGTTCTTTTTGAAAATGCCGGATCTCCTCACATATGGCTAGAGGGCTGGGATGAACACATACAGAAAGCCGCGGCTTCTCAGTTGTCAGCGCGTAACAAATCTGGCAAGTCCCTGGCGGATACCGACCAGATGGGCATCATCAATTCAAATCTCAAGAGATTACCTGAATCCATTCGTTCCAAAGAACGGAAACTAAGATCGCTTGAGGCACTTCTTAAAAGTGCCACCACTACAGATGAAAAGCTCAGTCTCCGGGGTGAAATCGGCAAGCTCAAAGCCGAACTCAGGACTCATAAAGAAAATCTGAAAAAAGCCCAGGAGCGCCAGAAACAACTTCTCGCGCAAAGGGCCGCCGAGCTCGACGCTCTTGAGGCTGAAGAAAACGAGTCTGAGGATTCAGCTGGTGCTGCCAATGAAGCGGCGGGAAAAACAAATGGCAAATAACCGTTAACCATTAACCCCAGGCGTCGCCGAAAGGCGGCGCCGGGCCAGAAAAGGAGAAATTAAGATGAATTTATTTGGAAGAAAGTTCGAAATTGGGGGAACTGTAAGTGGAATTGTTACTGGCATAATTACTGGCGCGAAGACTGGTGCAAGTTTGGGCATCGCTGGAGGACCTGGCGGGGCAATAGCTGCAACAGTTCCAGGTGCCATTATTGGTGGCATAATCGGTGGTTTGTCTGGCAACAAAGTTGGTTCCGAAATTGATAGGAATAGAAAGTAAGCTAACGAACCCATAACCCCGGTGTCCGTCGAAAGGCGGCGCCGGGCTTAACAGGAGTAAATCATGGAAAATTCAAGAGAACAAAAACCGGTCATCCTTTACAACTACGTCGGTCACCACGACGTTTGCGGCGAAGGTTGTGAGAAGATTATGGAATTGATAAATTCAGCAAACGCCGTTGTTACTGATGGAGAATGCGATTTCGTTGATATCGAATTATATGATCGATACATATTGTCGCATCTCGAAAAACTCAAAAAAGAAGCTGAAAAAGCTAACACGTATGTTAAAGCACATGACTATTTATGCGCGGCAAACGATTACGTCGATGATAGACGCCGCTACATCAATCTAGTCACCTTGAGTTACGCCGACCGTTGCCCCAACAAAAGAATGACATTTAAAAGAGAATATGAATTCGCTTCTTCAAATTTAAGTGCTCTTTTTGAACATTTCATTCAAGCTCACGAACTTCTATTTAAATCTACGCCAACACCTGCTGATTATCACAATCCAAAGGATTCGGCAATAGAAGGTACTGATAAAGGGTAAGTCGATTTACCAGAAAAGGTGATCTCGCCGAAGCCTCCCGCCGTCAACCCCTCCGGCGGCGGGAGGTAACTTTAAGATGAAATTGTGGAATAAGAATAGGGAATGTTAACGTGCCGCATCCTCGCCGTAAAACTCCTGATGAATTGATGGAAGTGGCCTTCTGGAGCAGGCGCGATATAATCCGTCTTTTCCGAAGGGCTCCGGCCACAATCGATAAATACATCAATCACCCTGACCCAAGGAAACGTCTACCCGGATATATGATCAATGGGGAGTTTATGGCTGAGAAACGAGTAGTTCTGAAATTTTTCAGATACAAACCGTTCGGTAAGGACCACGACAATTGACTGGATTCGCATTGCATAAGCAGACGTCCAACTACCCTTTCCTGGCTGTTTGGTTTCAACTCAACAGTTAAAACAAAAGGATATTAATTATGGCTTCTCTATTTAAGAGTAACGGGTTTTGGTGGATTACTTATAACCAAAATGGAAAACGATTCAGGATTTCAACTCGAACCCGAAATAGGAACCTCGCCAAACAAAAACTAAATGACATTGAGCTAAAACTTTTCAAGGGAGAACTTGGCATTCCGGAGAAAAAAACTCCAAACGCATTAATCCCTCAATTTTTCAGAAGATATATGGAATATATGATAAACAGCAGTCCTGTTAATAAGCACGCTGATCTGTCTCGAATTCGGATAATGCAGGAGTTTTTTGCAAGAAAACATATCCGATTCCTTGAAAGTATTACTCCGGCAGTAATCGATGAATTCCGCATTGAAGTGTTGGCAGGGAAAAAACCCAAGACCATTAAGAATTATATCGGCTTACTGAAGACCGCATTGAATAAGGCCGTTGAATGGGATCTAATTGACGTTAATCCCATCGCAAAAGTAAAACTGCCAAAGGTTGTGAAGACATTCAACTTTTTCAATCAAAGTGAGATTAAGAGAATGATCGACGAGGCAGAGGAACCCTTGAAGACGGGCATTTTCATATTGGTCAGCACCGGTATGAGAACGGGAGAGCTATTTCATCTACGATGGCGAGACGTTGATCTGGGAAATAATAAAATCAGGGTTTGGCCCTATGAAGGATTTTCACCTAAGGGCAAACGTCCAAGATCTATTCCCATGTCGAGCAACCTGCAAGAAGTCATGATAAGAATCTCAAAAGAAAAAGCTCCTGATGATTATGTTTTCAGGCCTTTCTTCAGCAGGAATGTTTTGTATAACAGGTTTAAAGATCTTCTGAAGAGTCTGGGGATGAAGGGGACTTTACATGATTTGCGGCATTCCTTTGCCTCAAGCATGGCAATGGTCGGGACCCCTATTCCGGTGATTAAAGAACTGCTAGGGCATGCGGATATAGCCACAACCATGATTTATGCCCACTTATCGCCGCATCTTTATCAGGCGGCGATTGATAAACTGCCGTTTGAGCTGTAAATCCAATCATGCCCGAATCATGTCATTACTCGTTGTAAGTTATTGATAGTTGTACAAGGATACTTGACATTGAGCATATGACTAAACCGTTGAAGAATAAGCAGATATCCATAACTATCAATAACTTACAGCGGAAAAAACATACTGGAGGCGGGGGGAATCGAACCCCCGTCCGAGAATGCCTCCGAATAACCATCTACGCGCGTAGGCGAATATTTAATCTCGACAGGAGAAACGCCGATCGCCGGGCTTTCCTCCCGTCCAGCCCCCTTTTGTTTCGCAGCATAATCGGGGACGGTTTATGCCGCTAGCCTATCTAATCGACGCTCTATCCCGAACCGATAAGCGGGTTCAGGTAGAACGAGCCACCAGTGTCTTAGGCGGCCAGTGCGTACGAATAATCGTCGGCACTTCTAATGTTCCCGATAGTTTTACGAGGTTACCGGGACCTCGACGCGCAGGTCAGACATCAGTCATCCCGTCGAAACCTGTCGCCCCCATGTTATCAAAGAACAGTTCTGATTCAATATAATGATCGGCTGTATATCCGTCAATCCAATCCCAATGGAATATACTCAAGATAGAAGCGCCCGGTTTCAGCGAATCGGCGCGAGAAATGAGATTTTGGGTGTCATGGGATCTGAAAACCATACGATCTGGGTTGCCGGATCTAAAAATTAAACACGAAATCGACATATGGTAGAACCGGCAGGGGCTTGCCTTTTCCCAGCATACTGATCAAGGCTAAATCAAAACTCGAGCTGGGTCCCATGAAACGCAGTCCATACGATATAATCGGCCAGTCGACTCCGGGCAAAATCCAGTTTTCAGTGACAAATGAAACCCGGCTCGACAGCCTCTTCTCCCCGCCTATCATGAACATCGGCTTATCCGCGATATGGTCATCCACGACTCCATACCCCAGGCCTGTGGTCAGACTGGCATCCACACCGCCGAATGTGCCGACACCGTATAAGACCCCCACGGTGCGGCTCTCGTTATCTTCCCGGGGTAATGCTATTATCAATGCCCCGGCGGCAAAATTGGAGTAACGGGACGCTTTGACGCCAACCTTCGGCGCAATGTAGTAGACCTGGTCTGTGAGATCCATTCCCGGAAACACTGAGATCCCCCCGCCAATATTCAGATTATCGGTTATTCCAACAGCGATACCCGGAAAGAAAATATAATAATCCGAAAAATACCCCCTGCCTTTCTTCAACATCCGCGCTGTCGGTCCGAAAAACAGCCGGGTGGAATTGGGATTGTCAAACCAGTGACTGCCATGCCTAATGGAGCTTGCCGGAACCAGCACTATATCCGAGATTTTCGCCCTGTCTATGGTTAAATCGCCTATATCGCTTTTGAACACGATCTCTTTCGCTTTGATCTCCGTTATCCTTCCCAGGATCGTCGAACCATCCTCAAGAGTAAGAATCTGTACCGAATTCTCGTCCGGAATAATCAGACGCGAAAATCTATCCGCTTCTTCCTGTGCGAAAGCTGTCAGTGAAAATAAAAGGCTCATCGAAAGAGCGGTCAAAGATGATAATATCACCCTCCTGGAATTTAATCGATACATTTCGCTCGCCGACCTATTTTTGGGAAATGATAACAATCCCTCATCAATATTTTATTATACTCTTGAGGTCAAACAGGGTTGCGGATTCGAAAATATTATTTATACCGTTTCCAATCCATTAGTAAATCCTGATGTTCTCTCGCTTTTTCTATTGTCTTCCGGCTCCAATGAGATATCCGTAACCGACCGTCACCATCGGAATAACAACATAAGTTAGCCCGATATCAGCCCCGAAAATCGTATGTTCTCTGCTAAAATGAATCGGGGCAAAAATGCGCCTTGTAGGGATCGAACCTACGACCTCCTGATTAAGAGTCAGCTGCTCTACCTAGCTGAGCTAAAGGCGCATTAAAATATCTATTTTACTTTTCAAATGAGGGTGGAAGGGATTGAACCTTCGACCACCTGCTTAAAAGGCAGATGCTCTACCACTGAGCTACACCCCCACGCCTTAACTACGGCGAAAAATAATAATAGCCGATGCATCACTATAGTCAAGCGAAAATTGCCCGAAACAGGAAGCGGGACGCTTGACCGATGCTTCGACCGCTGTTAGATTTCAGCTATGAAGTTCATTTGTGACGATAACCTGGGCAAGCTCGCCCGGTACCTGCGCATACTGGGATTCGATACCCATTTCGACGAAAGTATTGAGGATATCGCGCTGCTCAGGATAGCGGCCTCCGAGGATAGACACCTAATAACACGTGACCATAAACTATCTGCACGAATCATCCCTCACGGTATCTTGATTCTGGAAAATGATGAACCGCTGAATCAGCTTTCCAGAGTAATTCAACAACTAAAATTAAAAATCGACTCCGAGCAGTTGTTCAACCGATGTTCCAGATGCAATGGCCTTTGCCATACTGTTGATAAGCGGACGATCTCCGAGAAGGTCTTTCCATTCATTCTGAAAACCCAGGAGACAATCAAACAATGCCCTGCCTGCAGAAGATTCTACTGGAAAGGCAGTCATTATAAGGCGCTTTTGACGACGCTTAAATCCGCCATTCCGGATGAAAACATCCAGGGAGAATGGCCCGATATCCAGTGATTTTTCAGTCTTTTTTGATTTCTATGGTTATTCTTAGCTTTGCGGAATCGCCCGGCTCCAAATCCAGGTTCATGACCGGCATAACAGTGGACTGCTGGTAATTTCGCTCGAATCCACCCTCCGACAGGCTGATAGTCTCAATCGGGAATCGCCACCAGTCGAGTTTTCGATCCGCTCTTAAGGTGATGTTATATTTGAAGGCATCATCCTTGATTCCGAAAATATCCGAATCCGAAACCACGCCGCTTGAGAGCATTTCGCAAGCCGAGAGTTTAGAACCGTTGATATGATAATACCTATCGGGTGAATCCCCTGCCAGCATGGCCCAAGCCGTTTCGACAGCAAACAGCGATTTCAGATGCGCATCCGATTTATTTTCGACCTGGTAAAAAACATCAAACTTCGGGCTATCAGACCACAAGACTATCATTTTCCCCACGCTGATCGGCGCCCAGATTTTATTGATCCAGACGTGCCCTTCTCTGGCCATCACAAGAGCGATCCGATCATCCTTCTTAACAAGCTCCGCAGTGTATGGCTGGTCGACAAAATCCCCACACTCGGTATATTCGTTTCTGGCGAATTTCTCGATATCGACATTGCGTTCTAAAAAATGATCGAGGAAACTCACTCGCCGATACCAGTCATAGACCAGATACTTTTCCAGCCCTTCCTCTTTAACCTCGACCTTATCATGGATCGAACCTTCCGCCGAATCATCAGCCAGCCCCGCTTGCGCAAGTTTACTATGGTAGCCCTCTTTCCGTCTGGTCATGGTGTCTAAGAGATTCATCGATGCCGGCTTGTAATCGAGTTCGAAAATCGAGCCCCCAAGGGACGGCGCTATATATAGATTCAGGTAGCGGTTTTTAAGTATTGCTTCCTCGTGGCCGTCTATGTCAAAATCGAATATTTCATGTTCGATAAAAGATTTTTCTCTGGCACTATCGAGGATTGACTCGGCCTGTAAAAAACGCGAATAGGTAGCATGCCTCAGATGATTAAGATACAGCCCGCCGAATATGCCATGCCAGTAAGGGCAATTACACTGCCCCTGCCATTTGAGATCGATGGCTCTGGCAAGGGCATTTTTATCGAGTGTTTTTTTCTCCGAGGCCTCCCGGATCTGATACGTCAGGTGCATCATTTTTTTATGCATGTTGTTAGCCTCGGGATACTTCGTCATGAAATTGCGCCAGAAACCTCCCCGAATGAGATAACCATATTCGTCCCAAAGCTTTTCGCTCTTAAACTTATTCTCTATCTGTTCATATTCACCGAATCCATCCGGCGGCAATGACCATTGTCCCATTTCGGCGTAGGAAGACGTTGGAAGATAGACTCTGCCGGCGGCCGGTACCTCCTCAATTGCCTCGGAAAAGAACACCGGCTTTATCCAGCCGAGGTTCTCCGCCAGCTCGTGGAAAAAGCGCTCCAGCCACCTCTCGTTATAACAGGTGTTATGAGTGCCGGGCCAGACGCCGAATTTCTCACCGTCGTCGGCATATACCACAATAATATCGCCCCGCTCGTCATAGAGCCTTTTAAGGTAATCGATCGTCGCCCGCGGGGGCTGAAACGGTATGCTGTACCTCAAAGATTTGCTGATTGGAAAAACGTAAACCGGCAAACCCTCGTCCTCAGTAATATAATATCCGAAAAGCTGGTCGTCCTTTAGACCCGCCCACCGAAAGTGAGTATCGTCCAGAACAGTATAGGTCATCCCCGCTCCCGCCATTATCGCCGGCAGACCTGGTTCCCAGATACGTTCGGCCGTCCACATACCCTTCGGCACAACACCGAATTTCTGCTCGATATAATTCGACATCTTCTCGATCTGACCGATACTGTCCTCCATCGGTATGACGCTTAGTATCGGCTCGTAGAATCCACCGCCCATTATTTCAACCTGGCCGGAAGCCAGCATCTTCTTGAGAAGTTCGAACCACTCCGGCTTATATTGCTCGATCCAGTTAAAAAGCGGCCCCGTAGTATGAAGGCAGAATTTTATAGATGGGTGGTTGGCAATTGTTTTCAAGAAGGGCAGGTAACATTTATCATAGGCAGATTCAAAAACGGAATCAAAATTTCCAACCGGCTGGTGGATATGTATTCCGAAAACGAGCCTTACCATCAGAATATTGAAAAATGAATATACTTCTTGGGATTAGCTTTGAAATCTGTCAGAAGTGAATCCAGATCCGCTGCGGTCTTGAGAAGACCTTGATATAGAGAATCCTCCTTCAGCATTTTTCCCAGAGTCCCCTGCCCGGCTTCCATTTCGGCAATTAAATTTTGAACCGACATCGAAAGACTATCCATCCTGCCGGAGATGACGGCAAAATTGCCCGATGCCTCATTGAAATTATCAAGCGTACCCTGAAGTTTCTGCTCATTGCGATCCACGAAGCTCCTCATCCTGCCCGATGAGACCGAAAGATCCTCTATAGTCTGCGACATTTTTTCCTTGTTTTCTTCTGTCAGCATACGGAGATCGCTCGATATTCGTTCCATATTGGCTATGATGTTCTTTATCGATGTTGTCGCTGCGGGAGTTCCCACAGTACCCTCGAGAATCGCTACCAGATGCCGAACCTCATCGATGGCGGCACCCATCATACCCATGACTTCGGGAATGCCGGTATCATAGAAACCGTGGACGGGATATGAGAGATCCAGGTGTACGGACGACACACCCGGGATAATATTGATAAATCGCTCCCCCATGAGACCAATATTCATGACCGTAAATCTGGCGTCGTCTCTCAAATCGACATCATCCGTGAGATTGATCGTCACCAGAACATCGTTGCCTGAAAGGACGATTTTCCTGACTTCCCCTTTTTTGACGCCTAAGACGCTGACCGGGTCTCCCACCTCGAGAGTTCCAATATTGGGAAACAATACTGAATACTCATACCTCCTGACGTTGAATTTATAGTCCTTAACCCAGACTATCCCGAAAAATAAAATAAGGGCCGCCACGATGACGACCAAACCCACTTTTAACTCAACCGATAAGTCCCTCATCTTGCTCCCTTTAATCTCTCTCCAATATTATATTCGGCAGGAATAGGATCTGGTTTCAGCGAATAATAAAACATTTGTTTGTAATGGCGCTTCGGTAAAGCGATCTGCCTGAGATATTGGATGGCTTTTTTGAAGCGCTATTCCATATCAGCCTCTAGATAAGCCAGCGTTGTTTTCCTGCGAGCGATCTCCTCGGTCAGCCTCTGGATAAATCTCTGGGCAGTGTTTTCACCGTAGACTTTCAGCATATGATTCATGCTGATGACCTCGGAGATTACCGTAATATTCTTTCCCGGAGAAACCGGGATAACCACATATGGAATCTCAACTCCCAGTATCGATGTGCGATGATCATCAATCCCCAGGCGATCGTATTCTTTGCTTTCATCCCAGCGTTCAAGACGGACTTCCACCTCAATTCTCTTCTGCAATCGAATGGCCCTTATCCCGAATAGCTTTTCGATATCGATAATCCCTATGCCGCGCACTTCCATATGATGGCCTAACTTTTCAACCGCTTGACCCACGATAACGTCCGGCGTCTTTTTGGTGATCTTTATGGCATCATCGGCCACCAGGCGATGACCCCTTTCGACGAGATCGAGAGCGCATTCTGATTTTCCTATCCCCGATTTACCCGTGTAAAGAAGACCGACACCGTAAACATCTACCAGTGAACCATGAATAGTCGTCTGGGGAGCGAAAATATTAATGAGATAAGCAGAGAGCCGGCCTATCAATTCTGTCGTCGAAAGGTTTGTCTGCAAAACCGCCGTGCCGGAATTTTCGGCGTAATGGAGAAATTTCTTCGGAGGAACCATGCCTTTGGTTACAATAAAAAGAGGAATATCAAAGGTGAATAGATTAGCTAAACGCTCGTCGAGTTGGCTGTCGGTAAGGCTATCCAGATAGGAAATCTCCGTCTGTCCAAGGACCTGAGTCCTACCGTTGGGAAACCGCTCATTAAATCCTGTAAGGGCCAGCCCGGGACGATGAATCTGGCTGTCCTTAAGAGACTTCTCATATCCTATCCCCTCAAGAAGCGGGAATAACTCCAGAAAGTCACGCTTATCCGAGACTAATTTGCCAACTGTAAGGTCTGGCATATTCGTTATTCGCTCTCTGTTTCCTCAGCCTCAGCACCAAAGGTCCGTGTCTTTAGCGGCGATTTCCTGACACTCTTTTTATCCCTGAGCTTGGCTTTATACTTTTTTATCTGAGTCTCCATTTTACTGATAACCTGTTCGACAGCGACATACATATCGAAAGCCTTGGCCTTGGATGTAAGCACTGTCCCGTAGACCTTTACGGTTAATTCCGCTATCTGCCTGGACTTCTCCACAGACATCGTCAGATGCGTATCTATTATATGATCGTAGTATTTCTCCAATCTCTTTATCTCATCCTCGGCATATTTCCTCAGGTTATCGGAAAGCTGGAAGTGTCTCGCTGTAGTTCTAATCTCCATTCAAACACCTCTCGATCGGTTTTTAACGGCAATCCGGCTCTAAGCCAGATTTAAAGCTAAGCTAATGCGGAACCTTGCTTCACAGAATCTAAACTGTATGCCTGTCATGGGCTTCCAACCACATTATCGGACTAATTTCCTGTTCCTACCCTCTTATCGGCAAAAAGGCTGTGTTTAATGCCCGTCCGGAACCCAATGACAACAAATCGTTTAGCTGGATGATCGTCTCCTTTTAGATTTCGCTTTTATACAAAAACTGGTCAGATCCAGACCGGGAAAACGCATTCTCACAATACCGTGGTCCATAATGTGAAAATTAATCTATAAGGATTTCAAGCGGCAGGCAAGCGTTTTTACGTTTCTGGATTCGATCTTGACGACCGCTCAATCCTGTTGGTCTATATCGATGAGTGGCTGGGAGAATTCCCGGATAATTGTTTTCTGAATCTGGCCGATTTTATTCCCAATTCTTCACGGTATTTTGTGACCGTGCGTCGGGCAAGTTTTATACCATCTTCCTTGAGAATATTCGCAATTTCCTGGTCGGACAGCGGCATGGCCGAGTTCTCGCCTGAAGTGATAGCCTGGATCTTATTTTTTACGATTCGCTTGGATAGATCCTCCCCATCCGCAGTCGAAACCCCGGTGTTGAAGAAATATTTGATTTCAAATACTCCAAGAGGCGTCTGGACATATTTCCCGCTGGCCACTCGCGATATGGTAGCCACGTTCATCCCGACTATATCAGCTATCTGCTCCATCGTCAACGGTCTGATATGGTCTTCGCCATGCTCGAAAAATTCGAGCTGCTCCTCGACTATAGCATTCATAACATTAATCATGGTGCTTCGCCTCTGGTTGATGGCATTTATAAGCCATCGAGCCTGCTCCAGCTTCTCACGAACATAATTCTTTGTAGCCTCAGGTGTTTTGTTGCCTCGCCTGATAAGAGAACGGTAGGACTGATTGATCCTCATCCTTGGAAGATTCTTGTCATTATGAAAGACCACATAGTTATCGTCTATTTTTTCTACAATCAAATCCGGCACCACCGCTGCTGCGGGTTTCACGAATTGGCCCTGCGCCGGATTCGGCGATAGACCTTTTATAACATCCAGTCCAGCCTGGATTTTCTCCGGGGACGATCCCGTCATCTTGGAAAGCTGGGAGACGCTTTTTTTGTCAAGCGTGTAAAGATGCTTATCCACGAGCTCCCATGCCAGAGAATCCTTAAACCCCTGTTCCTCAAGTTGGGCTAAGAGGCACTCACGAAGATCCAGAGAAGCGATCCCCGGCGGATCAAAACCTCTGATAATATTCAATGCTTTCTCAATGGTCTCCGGATTCTTCTGAAGCTCGTCGGCCATCCTGTGGACATCCGATTGTAGAAAGCCGGAATCATCAATATTGCCTATTATATAAGCTCCGATTTCAATCTCTTCATCACTTATACGGGCATAGCCTAACTGCTCGAAAAGATGGTCATAGAGCGTCTTTTCGACAACCTGAGTTCGCTCGGTCCTCTCCTCGTCGCTTTCGGAAAAATCTCTGTATTGTCCCGAAACCCATTCATTTTCCTCGCCTAAGAACTCCTGCCAGTCGATCTCTTTGAGTTTCTCGTCATTCTTGCGGGCCGGTTCCGGAACCTCGGGAGTTATTATCTCCTCCTCCTGCTCCTCAATCTCTTCCAGAAGCGGATTTTCGGCCAGATTCTGCCTTAAAACCTGCTCGAGATTCAGAATCGGCTCCATCAGGAGTTTCAACGACTGGATCAGATCCGGCCTTACCGTAAGCTCAGGCCGAAGCGACATTATTTGTGACATCTTAATATTAACCATAGACTTACCTTAATTCACAATCATCTCTGCTACCGCTTTTATTATCGGCATAACCGGAATCGAACTTAAATGAAAGCTTTTTTTCTATGAGTCAATATAACAGCTTAAGCGATAAATGCAAGCAAAATTTAGTCCAAAATGGTGCCTGCCGGTAATTTTATTGCATAAAAATTCTAAAGCCAGATGAGCCTGCAACTTCCCCGAGGAGACCATAAGCTCCATTTAATCCTCGACTTTTATCGATAGAATTACTTCGGGAACCTCAATTCAGCTTGAATTTTTCGCCGAGATAAATCTTTCTGGCTTCGGGGTCATTAGCCAGGAACTCCGAGGTGCCGCTTTTAAGGATTTGGCCGTCGCAAATAACGTAGGCCCGATCAGTAATGGATAGCGTCTCCCTGACATTATGATCGGTGATTAAGATACCGAGTCCTTTCTCCTTTAAGCCGGCGATTATCCTCTGTATCTCCTCCACCGTGATGGGATCGATGCCGGAGAAAGGCTCGTCCAGAAGGATAAACTTGGGCTCGGTCACCAGTGCCCGGGCGATTTCCACACGACGTCTCTCGCCGCCGGAGAGGTTATAGGCCATAGACCTGGCGAGAGGTTTTATGTCCAGATCGTCAAGGAGCTTTTCCAGGCGGTTCTTGCGCTCCGTCCGGGAGATCGGCAGCGTCTCCAGAATGGCCATAATATTTTGTGCGACGCTCAATTTTCTGAATATCGAGGGTTCCTGCGGCAGATACCCGATCCCCTTGCGAGATCTTCTATACATAGGGAAACGAGTCAGGTCCTCATCATTCATATAGATCTTACCGCCGTTGGGACGGATTAGCCCGGTGATCATATAAAATGTAGTGGTCTTTCCGGCGCCGTTGGGGCCCAAAAGACCGACGATCTCCCCCGAGGAAACCGATATTGAAACACCGTCGACCACGCGTCGTTTTCGGTAAATCTTAAGAAGATCCTCGGATCTCAACTGCGACGAATTTTGGCTTCCGCCTTCAGTTACAGCTATCATGGGAGATTCCCCCTGCCCTCGTCTCCTTCGAGTTCATCCAACTCTTCCTCGCTTTGGGGGATATCCGTTATGCTGCCCTTGACATCCCGGAGGATTCTCACATGTTCGAGTCGGCTGTCGGACTCCATTCCGTAGCCGGTAACAACGTCGCTTCCCCGATGGAGCCTTACGAAATCATCGGTGGTAATCAGCTTTTGTACCGGATCCCATTTTAATGATTCTGTCTCCAGACGCGATGAATCGCTGACGACGACCACCGCACCCCATACTAAAATCTGACGCCTTGCTTGTCTTATCAGACCCTCATTCGCTGTCAGTGTAGAGCGATACTCGCCGTTCTCGTCGTAAAAATCCACCTTGACACCTATAGCGACCGTGGAATCTTCACTGTCGAAAACGATCAGGGTGTCAGCTAAAATTACCGCTTCTCTCATTCCCTCGGAGGTCAAGACTATGGTAGCGTTCTGGATAACAGAATCCGGTATCTTTTCAGCCGACTGCTCTTCCGGCTGCCTTTCGGTTCTGCTGCAGGCAACCATCGCTGAAAGAGCCATGAGAATATTAAAGATCAGCTTGCGGATAATCCTACCTCCTCTGGTTTCTCTTCTACGCCGTTGGCTTCAGAAGGTTTGGACTTCCATCGATTATGGATCCACGCCCATTGGGTAGGATCGAAGTTTATCAACTCCTCCAGTGCTCTGTTGCACAGGGTTAGCGCCTCGAGAACATCAGCTTCTTTGTCCTCGGTTTGCGAAATATCAAACGACGGCAGGATCTTGATTTTATAACGATCACCTTCTGTTCGAAACATGGCCATGGGGACCACGGGGCTTCTTGTCTTGCGGCCGATGACAATCGGGCCCGATGCCGTCTTAGCGGGAATTCCGAAAAAAGGAACAAAATCA
>SDBT01004158.1_pt1 | contig 24689 bp, 27 predicted proteins | sample 2277101 | NCBI WGS metagenome assembly SDBT01 (sample SAMN10404973, study PRJNA504765) | marine sediment metagenome | isolation source: marine sediment core GS10_PC15, 103 cmbsf | place: Arctic Ocean: Southern Knipovich Ridge | collected 2010 | reverse complement strand
ATAGTTGTAGTTTTCATCCCTGATCTCATTCCCCAGCAACTCATGCGTAAACGACGAGTAATCGGGAATAAATACATCCCCCTTAAACACACCTTTCCCGATCGTAAGATACAATCTATTAGTGAACGGCAGTGATTGGCGGGAGATCTTACTGCCTCCGATTATGAAAATTTCATTATGCTCAACTTTTTTTGCTTCCTCCAAAGCCTCCTCAAGAGATGCTACGATGACGCATCCCTCCGCTTTAAAATCAACATTATGGGTTATGATGATGTTCGTTCTGTTTTCTAATGGCCTGCCGATTGATTCATGCGTCTTACGGCCCATGATAACAGGATGTCCCGCGGTAATCTGACGGAAACGCTTCATGTCTTCCGGTATCTTCCACAAAAGTTTGTTATTACTTCCGATAGCCCTATTTTCTGATAGTACGACAATAATGCTGATAATTGGTTTGGTCATAATACTTATACTGCAATCGGCGCCTTAATGCGCTCATGCGGATCATAGCCTTCCAATGTGAAATCCTCAAATGAAAAACCGAATATATCCTTGACATCCGGATTTATTTTCATAGTCGGCAGTGCCCGCGTTTCTCTGCTCAACTGCAGGTTAACCTGATCAAGGTGATTATTATAAATATGCACGTCACCAAACGTATGTACGAAATCACCGAGTTCCCTGCCGGTTACCTGTGCCATCATCATTGTCAGCAGTGCATACGATGCGATATTAAACGGTACGCCGAGAAATACATCGGCACTGCGCTGATACAGCTGGCATGATAGTTTATTTTCAGCTACATAAAACTGGAATATCGTATGGCACGGCGGCGGTGCGGATTTTTTTCCCTTGATCAGCATCTGCAGGTCACCGACATTCCATCCGCTTACTATTATTCGACGTGAATCAGGATTATTCTTTATCATATCAACGGCTGTTTCGATCTGGTTTATGGTCGATCCGTCCGGTGCCGTCCATGCGGTCCACTGTTTGCCGTAAATGGGGCCGAGATCGCCGTTCTCGTCAGCCCACTCATCCCAGATTTTTACGCCGTTGTCATTAAGGTATTTGATATTCGTATCGCCTTTCAAAAACCACAACAACTCATGAATGATTGATTTGAGGTGAACCTTTTTTGTCGTAACAAGTGGAAATCCTTGTCGTAGATCGAAGCGCATCTGATGACCAAAAAGGCTTCTCGTACCAGTACCGGTCCGGTCGTCTTTTACTACTCCCTCATCGAGTATTTTTTGCAGTAAATCTAAATAAATTTTCATACTCGTTATTTACCGCTTGATAACCACGCTCCGTCTCCCCGCTCGGTATCGGACAATTCGTCTGTCTCAGTAAATGAAACCGTTTCATGGCGCTGTATGAGCATCTGGGCTACCTTATCCCCTTTTGCCACCGTATATGTCTCATTGGTTGTATTTAATAAAATGACCGTTACTTCTCCCCGGTAATTGCTGTCGATCACGCCTGCCAGAGAATGTACACCATGCTTTGCGGCCATACCTCCCCGGTCCCACATGAGTCCAACATACCCCTCGGCAAGCTCCATAGCAAAACCCAGGCCAATATGACACCGCTCTCCCGGCTTGATGATATAGTCTTCACAGCAGAACAAATCAAGGCCCGCGTCTCCGTGTCTTCCGTACTGAGGGATTTTCGCCTCGGATTTTAGCAATTTAATTTTTACCTCCATATAAACTACTTCTTGGCCCATTCAGAAGAATACTGCCGATAAGTTACGCCTGCCAGATCCAGCAAGCGCCGCGATGCTTTCCAGATATCTTCATCGTGGTATTTATCGTTCTCAAAAATCATTTCCGTAATGCCATTCTGGATAATCGTTTTAGCACATTCATTGCACGGAAATAACGTACAGTAAATCTTGCATCCTTCAGTGCGCGCATTTGAATTGTACACGGCATTTTCTTCGGCATGCACAACATACGCGTATTTGGATTCGTACAGGCTACCTTCCCGCTCCCATGGCAATTCATCAGTTTTGATCCCGCGCGGCCAGCCATTATAGCCCATACCAACTACGATATTTTTTTCATTCACAACGACAGCGCCTGCCTGGGTGCTTGGATCTTTTGAACGTTCAGCGATAACGTGCGCCATTCGCATGAAACATTCATCCCATGAGATATAATCTTTTCTTTCCGGCATAATGGTTACTTCGTTGAAACTTTAATACCAGGTCCCATCGTGGAGCATATATTCACACTCTTGATGTATGTGCCCTTAACCGCAGTAGGTTTTATTTTCCGTATCGCATCAACCAGAATGGTAAAATTCTCAACCAGCTGCTTTGTCTCATATGAAGATTTTCCGATCAGTTGATGGATGATACCGGTGTCGTCATTGCGGAATGTTATTTTACCCTCAGAGAGTGCTTTCACAGCTTTTGCAATATCCGGTGTTACGGTTTCATTTCGCGGATTCGGCATCAGTCCTTTTGGACCGAGAATTTTTGCAATCTGCCCCAAATGCTTCATCATAGCGGGTGTTGCAAGCGCGATATCAAAATCACACTTCCCTGTTTTTTTGATCTCTTTAATGAGCTCCTCTCCACCGACAAGTTCCACTCCGGCTTTTTTTGCCGCATCCTCGTCTTTTCCTTCGGCAAAAACCGCTATTTTCTTGGTCTTGCCGGTTCCGTGCGGTAATACAACCGAACCGCGGACCACCTGATCCGCTTTCTTCGAGTCGATACCAAGGCGGATATGCACCTCAATACCGCTGTCAAATTTAGTATTCGACGTTTTTTTTGCGAGCTCAAGTGCCTCTTCCGGAGAGAATGCCTTATCGGCATCAACACTCTCCTGAAGTGACTTAAACCGCTTTGACTTAATTGTCATGATACTGTCCCTTTCGTGGTACAAGCCCGCCCCGTGACTATTGAGGCAGTCCCACAAATAAATTAGTAAAATTTATGCTTCTTTTTTATCTTTTGATTCTTTTCTGACCGTATTCCAATGATACCAGAATAACGGTAGCCCCACAATTATAAATGGAATCGTTGACGCCGCCTGACGCTGTGTATTATCGTACGCATGCAGTGATGCCTCATCCCATGCTTCATAATCCGTAATCCATTGGTTTGCCAATGCAGTCGTTTCTTTATCAACACCACATTTTTCTCCGCAATCAACGATACTGTATATAGATGATTTTTCTGATAATTGATATGGCTCTACTCTATCGTACTGGTTTACTTTATCGGCTTCACCCGCACTCGGAAATACCCATGTCTTCAGTCCCAGATTAATAAGCATCCCTCCGGCGATCACGATCATGAGCAGAGATGCGAGTGATATCAAATAGTAATACGTCGGACGGATTACTGCGCGTTCTTTTTCTGTCTCTTTTTTGGCGTCTTTCTGTACAATTCTGAAATGAATCAGGAAAAACGGAAGCGCTATGATGAGGAATGAAAAAGCATTAACTGCATCGCGAGCGCGACCTGAATTCGAATTTTTGCTGCTTTCCTGCCATGTTGCGTAGTTGGTTTCCCACGTTTCAATAGTATCAGACTGCTCCGAAGTCAATGTACACGTATCTTCACACGTGAGAAACGCTTCCGGTTCTTCAACTGGTGCAAATTTTTCCGAAACTGACAATGATGGCGGAGTCCCGGCACGGTATGCTGTCGGTTCCGCTTCAGTAAAGACCCAGGACTTGAAGCCGAGATTGATTAAAAATATTGTTGAACCAACGACAATACCGAGCGTTACCAATGAGGCCACGTAGAAATATACGCTCCTGATAACCTGTCGTTTGTCTTTTTGTTCCTTTCCTTCCATAATCGCAACGATTATAAATACAATTATTGACAAACTAATGAGTGGATATAAAAATGACAGGAATACCATACTGAATATACTTCAGCGTTTAATCAGAAACCTCAATACCCATATTGCGCGCCGTGCCTTCTATGATATGCATGGCGCCCTCAACATCTTTGGCATTCAGGTCAACCATTTTAATATTCGCAATTTCTTCAACCTGTTTTTTTGAGACTTTCCCTACTTTAACCTTGAGGGAGTCGCCTGATCCCTTGGGAATACCGGCGGCTTTTTTCAGCAGTTCGGCTGCCGGAGGCGTTTTTGTGACGAACGAAAATGTCCGGTCTTCAAAAACCGTAATCTCTACAGGAATAATATCTCCGCCCTTATCCTTGGTTTCTGCATTGAATTTCGTGCAGAATTCCTGAATATTAATTCCATGCTGACCGAGCGCCGGTCCGATCGGAGGTGCCGGTGTTGCCTTGCCGCCGGGGACTTGTAATTTGATAACTGTCTTAATGTCTTTCTTTGCCATGGTATTTTAGTAATAACTAAATTTTCTTAATCTGTAAAAAGTCGAGCTCAACCGGCGTTTCCCTTCCGAACATCGATACGAGTACCTTAACCTTGCCGCGGGCTTCATCAACCTCGGAAACTTTGCCTTCAAACTCTTTAAACGGCCCGTCAGTAATCTTAACGGGCGATCCGACCGATACGTCAATCTTGTACTTCGGCTCTTCAACGCCCATCCGTTTCTGTATAGATTTCACTTCCTCATTTGAAATAGGAGTCGGCGTCGTGCCGGACCCTACAAATCCGGTCACATTCGGGGTATTCCGTACGACATACCATGAATCATCCGTGACGATCATTTCTACAAGTACATACCCGGGGAAAATCTTTTCAGTAACCACCCGGCGTTTTCCATTGCGGATTTTTATCTTTTTCTCAGTCGGAATCAGGACGCTGAAAATCTTATCCTGCATATCCATTGACTCAATACGCTGACGCAGGTTACGGGCAACATTCTCCTCATATCCGGAATAGGTATGGAGTACGTACCACTTCCTCCCCTGCTGTAAAATCTGCTTCGGCATAAAATTATTGGATAATCCTCTCAAACACAATATTTAACCCAAAATCCAGCGCGCCCAAAAATGCGGCGGTTGCCAGACTGACACCGATAACGAGTACCGTATACTTGATTGTTTCTTTCCGAGACGGCCAAATAACCTTTTTCAGCTCATCTTTTGCCTCTCGTATGTAGTTTATAACCTTATTTTCCATATTTTTTGGTCTTTAAAATCCCCTCGTCGGGGACTGACTGTATAGTACAACACCCCAAAAAAATAGTCAAATGTAAAAACCTTTTGCTGAAATTCCTGGCTAACAGTTAAATATCAAGGTTTTTTACCAACTTTGCATGTGTATGGATAAAGTGCTTTCGCGGCGCCACATCATCGCCCATTAAAATAGAAAATGTATCATCTGCTTTTTCTACGTCCTCGATAATGACCTGCTTCATGATACGATGCGCTGGATCCATGGTAGTTTCCCATAATTGAGAAGGGTTCATTTCACCAAGGCCTTTGTACCGCTGGATTGAAATAGAGCTTATTGTATCAGCTTCCTGAGATGCTTCCGTGTCTGCATCACCATCGGCTGATGCTTCCGGCGCCGGTTGTTTCGCTGTTGCAGTTTTCTTCTTGAATCGTTTTCTAGCCAGCATTTCTTCCTGTACTTTTTTCAGGTCTTCTTCGTGATAAACGTATTCAGAATCATTACCGAGCTGTACCCGATACAACGGCGGTTGCGCGATAAAAAGATGGTTCTGCTTAATAAGCTCCGGAAAATAGCGATAAAACAATGTCAGCAAAAGCGTTCTTATGTGCGCGCCATCAACATCGGCATCAGTCATGATGACGATACGATTATATCGAAGTCCAGATATGTCGAACTGTTCACCGATATTCGTTCCGAGTGCGATGATCAGAGATTTTATTTCATTATTTGCAAGCATCCTATCCAGACGCGCTTTTTCCACATTGAGAATCTTGCCCCGTAACGGCAGGATCGCCTGAAAATTCCTGTTACGGCCCTGCTTGGCGCTGCCTCCTGCGGAATCGCCCTCAACAATATACAGCTCACATTCATCAGGATTCCTGGATGAGCAGTCTGCGAGCTTGCCGGGCAACGTCAATCCTTCAAGCGCTCCCTTCCTCAAAACAGACTCACGCGCAACACGAGCAGCCAGCCGTGCACGGGATGCAAGAATGCACTGTCCTATCATTGCTTCTGCGTCTTTTGGGTGTTCCTCCAGGAACGTTATAAGTCCGACGGACATAACCGTATCTACCGCGGATTTCGCTTCCACATTGCCGAGCTTCGCTTTTGTCTGCCCCTCAAACTGCGGTTCTCTGAGCTTAACCGAAATGACGGCGGTCAATCCTTCCTTTACGTCATCACTGGTAAGATTGTCATCTTTCTCCTTGAGGTATCCCTGCTTCCGCGCATAGTTGTTAAGCGTTCGTGTCAGCGACGTACGAAAACCGGTGAGATGCATGCCGCCCTCTACCGTATGTATATTATTTGCAAAACTGAAAATCGTCTCCTTATATTCATCGGTATATCGCAGTGCGACTTCAACATTCACCTCATTGGATTCTTTTTCTATATAAAATGTAGTCGGATGTTTGGATGCCTTATGCGCATTGAGATGCTCCACATATGATGCGATGCCGCCTTCAAAATAGAATGTATAGGTATACGGCTCCTGTCCCCTCTTTTTTGTACGGCTGTCGATCACCGTCATAGTAATGCCTTTTGTCAGGTATGCCTGCTGTCTCAGATGGTCGAGTATCATTTTGAAATCAAAATCCAATACAGTGAAAATTTCCGGATCTGGCTGGAACGTTATCGTCGTACCGGTTGACCGGGATTTCCCCGTCGGTTTCACGGCTCCTTTTGCCTTGCCGCGCTCATACTCCTGCGTCCAAACTTTTCCGTCACGTTGAATCTCGGCTTTCAGATACTTGGACAGCGCATTAACGACAGAAACACCAACGCCGTGCAGGCCGCCTGACACCTTATAACCGCCTTCACCGAACTTACCACCGGCATGCAGCATAGTGAGGACAGTTTCCAGGGCGGATTTCTTGGTCTGTTTATGCTTTTCGACAGGAATTCCCCGTCCATTATCAGTGACGCGAACCATATTATCCTTAAGCAGTTCAACGACAATCTTGGTGCAGTATCCTGCCATCGCCTCATCAATGCCGTTATCGACAACTTCCCACACCATATGGTGGAGACCTGCTGATGCGGTGTTACCGATATACATTCCGGGACGCTTTCGAACCGGAGCAAGGCCCTCAAGGACCGTGATATGTTTCGCGGTATATCCGTCTGATTTTCCCTTTTTACTCTCTTTGGCAGCGACCTTCTTTACAGGTTGCTTTTGTTTTTTTGTTACCTGTGGAGACATATTTTTTATATATTATTTACGATTTGCTAAAAAATGAAAAAAAGATAAAGCCAAAATATAAAAGAATCATGAATAGTCCGACTAAACGGTGCGTTTTTATATTTTTCTTCAGAATAGGAAAGGCCATGAGCGTGAACAGTAACATTATCGGCAAACTGACATACAGAGCGTGCTTAGAAATCGGAATCGGCAGAATGATTGCGGCAACTCCGAGAATGAGCAGCGTGTTGAATATATTGCTCCCAAGCACCATCCCGACATTTATTTTTTCTTCCTTTTTCAGGGATGCAATAACGGAAGTAAACAGTTCGGGCAGAGAGGTGCCGATCGCCACCAGGGACAAGCCAACAACCATCTCGCTGATTCCGATAGTTTTCGCCATGAATATGGCACTATCAACGAGCAGTTTCGAACCGACCAGCAAAATAAGTAAACCGGCGAATGAAAAAATGAAATTTCGAATTACTTTTTTCCGTCGTTTTTTGTGCTCTATCAGATCCCGATGGGCAATATCTTCGATCGTGTCTTCTATCTTTTCTTCAATAGCCTCGATATCACGCTTGAATTTCCTGACCATCTTTCGCCTTACCGACATGATGTTGTAGTAAATGAACAGTGAAAAGAGCGCCAGAAGCACAATTCCATCAATTCGTCCGAGTGTTCCATCCAGACTGAGTGCAAACAACAAGAGCGTAATAATTACGAGAAACGGAAATTCACGGCGAACTACTTTTTCCTCATGCCCCGGAGGCCAAATCAGTACTACGAGACCGAGGACAAGGCCGATGTTTGCTATATTGCTTCCAATGACGTTACCGAGTGCTATAGCACTGTTCTCCTGAACAGACGCAACCGTACTTACCAGCAATTCCGGAGCTGAGGTGCCGAATGCAACCACGGTCATGCCGATAATAAGCGGAGATACGCCTATGCTTTTTGCGAGCCAAGAGCTGTTCTTGACCAGCATTTCCGCTCCCCAATAGAGAAGCCCGATGCCGATTATGAAGAATAATATTTCAGTGAGCATTTTATTTTTTTATTTTCATATTTAGTTTCTTAGCGGCCGTTTCTATGATCTTATGCTCAACCGCATCCACTTCTTGGGATGTGAGCGTCCGATCAGACAGCTGAAAAACAATTCGAAATGTCGTATTAACGTTTTTATCCGATTCCTGATACAGCTCGGTGCCGTTTACCGCGACAATAAGCGGGTCTACTTTTTCGATCATGGAAATTATAGCACTATATGGAACTTCCGGCGGTGTCCGGAACGTAATGTCGCGTTCAACGGTCGGAAATTCCGACACAGGAACATACTGCTCATGTCGCTCGGCATTTTTCAAAAGTTTCTGTATATCAATCTCAAAACACACCGGTGCCATACCAATTTTTTGGGTGCCTGCATATAACCAGCGGACATAGCCGATCTGTTCACCCCGCACCATGACTACGACCGTAGCATCATCTTTAGTTTTGTATTGCACATCATCAGGCACGCCTACACTGTCAATAAGCACCGATACGATACCTTTCAGTTTCTGGACCTGCGCCAACTGATTACGTTTTAATCGTTTATCAAGTAATATGCCCGCAGCGAACGTGCGTTCGTCCGGCATCCCCGATTGCGTCTTGAAAAAGACATTGCCAGTCTCAAACAGACTGATCGCATCCCTGTTTTGGTAATTCTTCAGGACATTATCAAGTAAACGCGGTATTAAACTGGTACGCATATATGCCTGCTCAGGATTCAGCGGATTCTCAACCTGATAATGCTTTGTGATGTCCATTTCCAGCTGCGTAATCAGAGACCGGCCATAAAATGAATAATTCAGCATCTCAGTCATGCCGCCTGCAACCAGCGTGTCCTTAATAATCCGCGTCCAGTATCCTGTTGTATTGGTATCGGTAGGATTGAGCACTGCATATACCGGCGCGGGCTTCAGCTTGTTCCACCCGAACATCCTGCCGACTTCTTCCGCAATATCAGCCGGGATTGCAATATCCTGTCGCCACGATGGCGGGACAACACTTATTTTGTTCGCGCCGGAAGCCTTAACTTCAAAACCAAGCCGCTCCACCGCGTTAACGATATCTTTGGTTGTAAACTTCTTGCCGATAAGACCGCTGATATAATCGGATTCAACCGATATCGCGGATGGGGTACGCTTGGCGTCTTTTGAAACGACAATCATTCCTTTCGTAACCTCTCCGCCGGCAAGTTCTGCCATAAGATCTGCAGCCCTGTTTGAGGCAAGATCGGGAAGATCCCAATAAATACCTTTTTCAAAGCGAGTAGACGCTTCCGTGACCAGCCCGAGTTGCTGCCGGGTCTTGCGAATTGAGAGCGGGTCAAATATAGCAGATTCTATTACAATATCAGTGGTCTTATCTGTTATCTCCGAATTTTCACCTCCCATGACACCGGCCACCGCGATCGACTGCGAACCGTCCGCTATCATCAGCATGTCAGGAGTCAGTTTCCGCTTTTCACCATCGAGCGTCATGAATGAAGTTTCAGTATCAGCCTTTCTTATAATAATCTTTTTACCGTCTACGTTGGCGTAATCAAAAGCGTGCAAAGGCTGTCCGTATTCGAGCATCACGTAATTGGTGATGTCAACGATATTATTTACCGGTTTGACGCCGGATACCCGAAGACGCGACTGCAGCCACAGCGGCGACGGTCCTACTTTTATATTTCGGACTATTCGCGCGGTATACTTCGGACAGAGCGCGTTCTCTTTGACGGTGACGTTCAATAAACTTTTTGTCGTTTCCTTGCCTGTTTCCGTGACCGTTACTTTCTTATCAGTAAAATTCTGGCCGGAGAGAGCCGCATATTCATACGCGAGTCCGATAATCGAATAACAATCGGGCCTGTTCGGTGACAGCGTAATATCAAGCACGGTTTCGGATAATTTTACTGCTTCGATAAACTTTCGGCCGGCGCGTAGCGATTCATCAAGAATCATGATTCCTTCATGATCGTCTCCAAGTCCGAGCTCATCTTCGGCGCACAGCATTCCCTCTGAATCAACGCCGCGGATCCTCCTGCGCTCTATTTTCATTCCACTCGGGAGCACGGTGTCGACGAGTGCACACGGCACCTTTTGTCCTGCTTTTACATTCGGGGCACCGCATACGATATTCAACAGTTGTTTTCTGCCGACATCAACTTTGCACACGGACAGTTTATCCGCTCCGGAATGGCTTGTGATTGTTTTTATTTCTCCAACAATAATTTTTTCCAATCCTTTTCCGAACTGGATTACTTTCTCCACTTCAAATCCGCCCATCGTAAAAATATCAGCAACCTTCTCGGTCGTTTCACGATACTTTACGAATTCTTTCAGCCAGGAGAGTGGTAAATACATAATCGATTATTAATTCTTCCTTGTCATGCTGAACTTGTTTCAGCATCTCCATTGAGATTCCGGATCGAGTCCGGAATGACAAGACGCTTTAAAACTGTTCTAAAAACTTCAAATCACCTCTATATGAGATGCGAATATCGTTGACGCCGTGGCGCAACATCATGAGCCGGTCGATACCAAGACCGAATGCAAAGCCGGAATACTCTTTCGGATCAACTCCCATATTCTTCAATACCTTCGGATGCACCATTCCGGAACCGAGCATCTCGAGCCAGCCGCGCTGTTTGCAGACGGAGCAGCCTGCCCCATTGCAGATCAGGCATTGCATATCAACATCCATGCCGGGCTCAACAAACGGGTAAAACTCAGGCCGGACCCGAATTTTTACTTTTTTGCCAAATACCGCCTGGAGGAATTGCTCAAGCGTTCCGATCAGATTAGCGACGGTAATGCACTTATCAATGACGAGTCCTTCACACTGGTAAAATGTCGTTTCATGCCCTGCGTCCGTAGCTTCATGCCGGAAAACGCGTCCCGGTGCTATAAGACGTACCGGCGGCTTCCGTTTCTCCATCGCGCGCAGCTGAACCGGAGAGGTGTGCGTCCGCAGGAGCAGTCCTTTTTCTATATAGTATGTATCCCACGCATCACGCGCCGGATGATCCTTGGGAATATTCAGCAGGTCAAAATTATATTTCGGTATTTCAACTTCAGGGCCTTCTACGATTTCAAAGCCCATGGACGTAAAAATATCCTCTACCTCGCGGACAAACCTGGTGATAGGATGAAGATGCCCTAGATCTAGCTGGGTACCAGGCCAGGTCAGCTCGATCGGAGACGCCGTAACGGCATCCTGCCTTCCGAACGATTGCTTCTTGGCCTCAAATGCATCGATAATCTCCTTCTTCAGTGAATTCGCGTATGTACCGATTTCTTTTCGCTCTGATTCTGAAAGTGATTTCAAGTTCCGAAGCACGCCGGAAAGTTCTCCTTTTCTTCCCAATATTTTGGTTTCGAGCTCTTTCAGCACGTCCGTATCCGTGACAGCGGAAAGACTCTCGAGTGCTTTTTGCTTAATTGAATCTATTTGTTGGCGCATATTAACGATGTGCTACTTTACGCGATAAAAAGAAAAATTCCATCAGTGTCAAAAAGAATATCAGGAAAAGAACGCTCCACCACTTCAATAAATCAGCGCCCTGAAACAGAAGGGTTCCGACGATGAGCAGCGAAAACCAAATCGATTGGCGGGTGGAAATCCCCAAATGGCGGAAAATTACCCGTTCTTTGGAAAACCATACCCTCCCGAAAAAACCAATAAGTGAGAACGCACCGACGAGTGCAAACAGCAGACTGAGGTAGAAAAGTGAAAAACCAATCACGCCGGCTTCATTAGGATTTATGTAATACACTACGACGAGCCATGCAACCCAGCAAACAATCGTTGCTGCTGTCATGCTCATGAGGTACTTCTTTAAGGACATATTGTATAAAAAACGTTGCGGTATGTTAAAAAAGTAGGTTTGAAACCTACCTGGATTTTAACATATTTTTAGCTCCTCCGCAAGTGGATGAGTATGCCTATTTCTTGGCTAAGATTAGCAAAAATATTACACCAAAAAACGAAGTCTTTCGACGACTCTGGATCCAATTTTTTTTGTCAGTTTTTCCAGAATTTCATGCTCATGCAGTTTGATCTCCTGGCCGATTGCGGAGCTGGTAACTGCCACTGTCAGGGTTTTATTTTTTACAAATTTGGCCTGAATCCTGTCCTTCGCGACACTGCCCAATATCTCAATTGCTATCTTATCAAACTGGCTGCAAACAATCGCAGCGTTAATCTGCTCAGAAAAACCTGTTCTGTTTAATGATTGCTGTAAGAGATTGCCGATTGATGTTGGTCTTGCCATACGGCTCCTTTGTCATCCTGAATCCCTGTCCTGAACTTGTTTCAGGATCATTTCAGGATCTCATATAAAACTTTGATATACTAGAAAACATGAGAGATTAAGTATATATTATCCCCTCCACCGGTCCTCGCAAATTTCACGGAAATCGCAGGTTTTGCACCAGAATCCCGGAGTCGCCTTGAAATCACTCGATCGGATGCTCTGTACCTGTTCGGTAAGCTGACTTTTTAGCGGCTTTAAGACCTTTTCATCTGAGTCAAACGACAGTTTCTTATTAGCATCCAGATAATAGTAGCTAAGTATTGCCGGTTCAAGTCCGAATACTTCCCGCACTGCCAGGTCATAAATCTGCAGCTGCTGCTTGTTGTCAGCGGATAGCTTTCCGCCTTTGGGCAGCTGTCCTGTTTTGTAATCTATAATCTCCACCTTTTTTCCACCACTGACAGGATCAATCCGGTCAATCACGCCCTTGAAAGTGATTTCACCAAGTTTCAGATGAAATGCCTGCTCGAGATGCGTGGGTATCGGAAACTTTCCGTCATGGGATTCATAATATTCACGCAGAATCTTGCTTCCCTTGGTATAGTATTCTTCGGCATGCTCTTTTGACAGATACCAGTCATCAATCCATTCCTTTTCATATATCTTGATAAGTTCTTCAACAGTCGGCACGATCTGTTTTTTCCCTTTTTTTCCAAACAAATCAGATTGCCCAGCTCCCCCGCCCTCCTTTATCATCTTAAAAAACTGGTAGAGCGTATTGTGGATTGATTTACCGAAGCTGAACGTATGCCGTCCTTCTACCGGCAACCGTAATATATGGGCATACTTAAACTGCTTTGGACAAGTCTGGAACGCGCGAATCTGGGTAAAGCTCGCCCGTGCAGGAATTGCTTTTTGCAGAAACGTCAGGTCCGTAATTTCCTGCTGCTCTGCTTCTGTTGCGGGCATCAAACGTTCCGCGGGATCAATCTTTTCCGCTGAACCGGGCTTTTCTACAAAGCCAAGCTCCATAAGAAATCGGGATGGTTTTTTCCTTCTTGTCCCGCCGTAATCCTCTGCTGAGGTGAAAAATAATCCGTCACGTGCGCGCGTCATGGCAACATACAGCAACCGCCGTTCTTCCTGCAGATGAATGTCTCCCTCAGGAATAATTTCCTTGATCAGGTCATCCGGCAGTGCAATCTGCTCCTTGCGCTCTATAGTCGGAAAACGCTTATCTACTAGCGAAACAAGGAATACATACGGGAATTCAAGGCCTTTGGCCCCGTGAATGGTCATTATCCTGACCGCATCGGGTCCTTCATCCCACGGCTGGTGCATCGAGCCCTCATCCCCCGCTTCCTGTATTTCCCCGAAGTCATGCAGGAAATTCTTTATGGAGTCATCGTCATTGGCTGACTCAAACGCTTCTATAACGCGGAAGAACTGATTGAGGTGCACGATCTTTTCCAGATTATCCGGCGTATCTTTTTTTGTCATATCTTTCAGGTATCCGGAATCTTTCATGAACTGCAGTGCAACATGCAAGACTCCCTTACTTTTTGCAAGTTTCGTATGGGCCTCGATCATGGTCAGTATTTTTTCCGTAGCTTTAATAAACGGGGCGCTGACTCCCTGGATCGCCCTTCCTTTTCGTAATGCTTCGAACAGTGATAAACTCTTCCGCCGTGCATAATTTGACACCGTCATCAGATCCTGAACGGGAAGATTCCAGTGTTTGAAGTTAAGTACACGCCATAATGCCGGACTCTCATGGTAATTATCCAGCATCTTGAGATAAGAAATCACGTCCATCACCTCCGGCTGGGCGTACAGTCCGCGAGAAGCCAGAAACTGGTGCGGAATGTCGTATCGTGATAATGCGGTAATGAATTCGTTGGCATGTGCATTTGCCCTGATAAGTATGGCGAAATCTCCCCACTGCAACTTCTTGTTCTTTTTTTTCAATTCAACGATCTTTTTTGCAACGCCGACGGCTTCCTCTATATGCGACGGAAACGACAAGTGGTTCAACGGTCCGTCCCCTTCCCGTGCGGATTTCAGCTTTTTACTGACTTTGCTTTTCAGGGGCGCGCCTTTGGGATCTATCTTTCCTTTTGATAATTGATATTCCAGGCGGTTAGGATCATTCTGTTTGATAAACTTATACGACAAATCAAGGATATTCTGTACGGTCCGGTAATTCTCGGTTAACACGACCTCAATTGATTCCGGAAAGTCTTTTTTAAATTCCAAAATATTGCTGATCGCCGCTCCGCGGAATTTATAAATCGACTGATCGTCGTCTCCAACAACGGTTATATTCTGCTTCTCGCCTGCCAGCATTTTTATCAGCTCATACTGTGCGTGGTTTGTATCCTGAAACTCATCCACTAAAATGTACTTAAACTGCTCATGATATTTCTTCAGTACGCGCGGTCGCGTTTTGAATAATTTAATCGTGTAAATAATCAGATCACCAAAATCCAGTGCGGAATTATCAAGAAGCATCTGCTGATATACGTGGTATGCGTTGGCAACTTCCTGCATGCGCTGCTCTTCCGTAAACTCCTCATCGTCTTCACCTTTTTTCTTTGCAAAGTCCACGTCACCCCTGTCTAATTGCATATTTTTTGCATATTCCAAATACTCCTCCGGCTGGATATTCTCATCCTTTGCCCGTGAAAAGTGCTTCACCAGCGCCTGTATGAACTTCGTGGGGTTCCCCAGAGGACGGTAGTAATCCAGGTCAAACGCGTCCAGATTCTGCCGGACTAATCTGACTTGGTCGGTTTCATTCAATAATTTGAAATCAGGCGGCAGGCCGATCTCCAGCGCGTTGTCTTTGAGAATACGCTCGCAAAAGGAGTGAAACGTGGATATCCACAAATCAACGTATCCATATGGTAATAGAACATCCACGCGTTCTTCCATTTCAGCAGCGGCTTTTTCCGTAAAGGTGAGCGCGAGTATATTATCGGTTCCAACTTTCTTTTCCAAAATCAGCCACGCGATACGCTGGGTTACCACGGTGGTCTTTCCCGTACCAGCGCCTGCCACTATTAATAAAGGGCCCTCTCCATGAGTAGCCGCTTTTCTCTGAGCTTCGTTAAGATTGTCGAAGATGTTCATGCAGTTATTGTAGCATAAAAACCGATTGAGGAAATAATTACCGGTTAATGAACTCCTTTGATGTCGCGCTATATAACATATTCATTACTCCGTCAATATTTTCATAAATATCAGTATTTGTAATATGTAAAACCTTTATTGCCAACGACTCAATAAATCTCTGTCGTTCGTGATCATACTCTTTAACCCCACTATTTATAAAATGTGATGGTCCGTCCACTTCAATTGCTAATCTCAAATTTGGGCAATAAAAATCCACCACATAACCGCCGATGCTGTACTGACGACGAAACTTATACCCGTTTATTCTTTTATTCTTCAAATAGGTCCACAAAATCAACTCAGCACGGGGCGCTGAACGCCGCAATTCCCTACGTCGCTTTGTCATACTCTGTGTGTTGTATATCTTAGGCATTGTGTTTTTTTACCCCACCTCCCCTAGCAACGCTGGTCATGTAATTCACGCTTCTTTCCGCCCCTCCTCAATTGAGGAGGGGAAAACGGAGTGCGATTACTCTTAAATGAAAGTTGTGAGGGGTGGTGGGGTTATAAGGTAAAAACGAAAAACTTCCCGTGTATTTTGGGAAGGTCTTTTATAACTAAACTATATCCTACCTATTACTAAGGGTCAATGTTAATCTCCCTATTCCAAAAATTTGGAGGGTTATTTTTTATTTCTTTTTTATCTTCTCTGATATAAACCGATATACCCTATCCAGATTTTCCGCCATCAGTCACAATTTTTTGCTGTTTACTATATTTCCAAAGTAAATAAGCACCGAAGAAAAACGCTGGTATAGTAACCAGCATAGCGATTTTTGGACTGGCTGTTAAAACAACTAAAGTGCCGAATAAAACCGGCCCAATCCCAGCCGATGATCTTGCCGCTAACGCATATATTCCAAAATCAAGTCCAGCATGTTTGGCTACTGAAATCTGGGTATAATAGGCACGCAGTAATGACATGGTAGAGCCAATAACCAAGGCACCGAGTGTGGCAACAATAGCTAGTTGGAATTTATTCTGAACAACGAAAATACCAAGCACGATAATAATCCAAATGCCTACTGTAATATAAAGGGATTTTAAGATGCCCAATTTTTTACCCAGCCGGCCAAATATCCAGGTGGCTGGAAAAGCCACGAACTGGATGCCAATTAAAAACATGCCAAGCTCGCGGATCCCGACTTCCAAAGTCTCTCTGGCATACAAGCTGCCAAAAAAAGCAATAATATAAATTCCCCCACTAATAAACCAAACTGCAATCAACGGCGTCAGAATATTCTTAATTTTAGCTTCCTGCCAAGCTCCCCTTAATGAAGTGGTAGCTGGTTTACTGGTGGCCTGTGATGGCAGAAGCTTCAATGCTAATACAGAAAAGATAGCAAAAAATCCAGCTGAAGCATAAATCCCAAGGACGGACGGATCAGATGATCCTCCCTGCACCACAATCACTAATACCAAACACACTATCCCACCCAAATATCCGAATCCCCAGGCAAAAGCGGAAACAACACTGACGTTTTCCTTTGAGGCGATCTGCGGTAAAAAAGAATCATAAATAATCTGTGACAATACAAAACAAACATTAGTAAATAATAATATGAAAAAATAACCCGACACTGGAATCTCAGCCAACAATCCCAGCAGGACAACACCAATAACTGCCAAAGTGATCAAACGAGAAAAAATCTTCTTGCGATTTCCAACATCACTCCTATGGCCGAAGAATGGTCCGAGTATTATGGCAATGATCACGCTCAGGGAAATAACCAATCCCCACCAAAATTCAGAATTCCTGGATCCCTCCATAATTATATCTTTGAAAAAAAGCGGAAACAAAAAAGAAAGCATAATCAGCACATAGCCGGAATTTGCAAAATCATAAAACGCAAAACCAAATAAATGTTTTCTATTCATGCGTTCAGTATACCAAAAAACACCTTACAGGCGAAGGTGGGTTGGGAGGTATTTTAATCGAATTAAATTAATAATTTCTTCTTCAATGCTTCAACCAATTCAGGAAATGTGGTCATCTCTTGTTTACCAGACCCAAAGTGCCCATGATCAGTATATTCGTAATATTCTGTTTGTAACTTCTCATGTACATGCCTCGCTTCTTCAATACCAATATATGGATCATCAGTTGAGGCGAATTGAATAATCCACTTTTGATTTTTAATAATATCCTCCCACTGCCACGGTGCGTCATAATAACCGCTAATTTTTTCACTCTCCCAGCCAAGGTCAGTATGGCACGTTCCCACGAGCACCGAACCATATAACTTGTTATTTTCAGCATACCGCATGGCAGCCACTGCCCCGGATGAATGTCCGATAATAATCGTGTTTTCATCTGCTTTTAAAACATCGTGTATATATGGCAGCCAAATAGAAGCTTTTGCCTCTACCGGATCAGGAAAGTTTTCCGCGATTACTTCATGTCCAAGTTTTTCCAGTTCGGCCTTAACGTACGGGTACCAATTGTCCGTCCCCGTCCCCCCGCCATTACCATGAATAATAATTATTTTAGGTTTAACGCTCATGATAATAGTATATACTTTTAGTGTTTAAGAATAAAGTGACATTTTGGACATTTAAACTTATCACCTATAGCCTTCTTAAAATCGTCTATAGTATCTGTGTTAATTATTCGATTTGTAAAATGAATAGAACCATGTGAATTGCATTGATCACAAATATATTCAATTTCTTGCGTCGTATTTAATGGAGTTATATTTACTGGTCTAATCATAAGAAAAAATTATTTTTGGTTTACTGCTCATGATAATAGTATTTTAATTCTGCTCAAAAAAATCTTCGTCAATTTCTTTTACTTGATAAGTATTAGTAACTTGCACACCGATGCCATACTTATACATTAAGCCTACCAAAAGAATCCCATCCACTATTATAATTGTATGACGCGCCTCTCTCGCCTTCTCAATTGCGCCTTTGTCAAATGATGATGTAGTAACAAATATACCCTTACTAGTATCCCCGCTCATCGCCCCCAATAAAATTTCTAATATCCTTTTCGCGAACTTTATTCTCACTATATCTTTTTGCTTGCACGTAAATCTTTTCAAGGCCCAGCTGATCTTGATTTATAATACCATCAATACCGCCATCCCCCGACTTTGCGGTTTCAACATAATCCCCATAACCCATTTTATCAAGGAGCCGTAGAACTACTTTTTCAAAATAATATGGATCGATTGTCTTAAGTTTATCTAATAAATCCTTTTGTACTTGTAACTCAAGAGCTGTAATGCCAGCATCTACTAAGTCCACAGGAGTATCGTCTCTTTCCGTGACCTGTTCGTCACTTTCTTTAGCCTTGAGTTCTCGGTATTCTAAAAAATCCTTATCCTTAAGTATATCTTTAAGAGTTAATGTACCTTTTTTAAGAATCTCTTTTCCTTTATCGGTTATGTGCACTAATCCACGTTCTGGCTGCTTAATCAATTTAGCCTGCTTTAGATAAACCTTTCCCCACCCTATACGGCTAATAATTAAGCTACTACCACTTTTTGTTTTTTGTGCCAACAATTCTTGGGGTATATCAGCATAAAATTCATCACGGACACGCTTAAGAAGTTCGTAAACATAAATTATTTTTTCATCACTCAGTACCTTTAAAATTGGGATAAATGTTTCGTGGTATTTTGGTAATTGCATAATGTATTTATGAATTCTTAATATAGTTAAGTATAGCAAAAAAACACCTTACTTACGAAGGTGAGTTTGAGCGGGATTTGGGGGGTTGTTTTTTGTCTTGCATCTCAATGCTTTTTTGCATCGTTGTGTTTCTTTTTCCTACGTTCGCTGGTTTTGTCAGCTAACTTATCCAACTTCGAACGAAAATAAACAATGCCAATACCAATAACCCCTACAATTACAATACCAGGAATCAACACGCGTGCTATGCCTGTCGATAATGTTTTTGATGCTTCTACGACTGCCGGATCTGCTGCCATATGTTTTTAAAATTTGCAAAACTGAAAGTTTCTTAAGATTCATAACAAAACTTATTTTTTCCAATTCTTTATAAAACAAGTACACTTCTTCTCGCGATGATCGGATGTCTCCTTGTGTCTTTGTTTCTGATTGCCTAAAAGTTCACTTGGATTACCACATTTTGGACACCATAATTCACAAACATGGCAATAATCATTTCCACACTTTGAACATACATGTGGACTATCTTGATGTGGCATAAAGTTATTAAAATATATTATCCTACACCAACTCCCCCTCAAACGCCTTATGCAAAATTGATTGTTTCAGTGCCTTCATATCCTCTGCTGTTTGCTTCTGCAATTCCTGCAATTTTTTTGCTTTTTCAGAAAGTGAATCCAAATATGCAACAATCTTTTTTTGTTCGGGAAGGGGCGGTAGAATAATTTTTTGACTATAAATTATACTATCAGAAACGGCTGGATACGTTGCTCCTTTTTGCAAAACTACTACACGATCAATAAATTGGTCTGAGCTTACAATATGATTAATGTATTTTGGATCTGAATACTTTAATATTGGTCGAATTACACAAAAACCGGTTGAAGCTATGGACCTATCATATACCTCTGGGATAAAAGCGATATTTTTTAAATAAGGCCTCGTTGTTGCAAAAATTGTATCCCATTTTTTAACAGGTTTACGTGCTCGAGAAGGAGCCCCCCGTACTGATATTTTTTTAGGTGTAATCTTCTTTGTTTTATTATTAATAGAAGTGATATCAATGTAATTAAAATCATTTTTATACATATCAGACGGAGAAACTGTTTTGATTGTTTCGCTAACCGTTTTTAAATCAACCATTTTCCACCCCTCCTTTCTCCCCTTTTCAAAAATCTGGTGTAAAGAGGCGGGGATGAGAGCGGCAGCGTCTTTCTGCGCTTCTTCGCGCAACTTTTGCGCTTCATCAATTTTCACAAAGAGCTCTTCAATTTTCTTAACAATTTTTTTCTGCTCGGGAAGTGGGGGGAGAGAAATTTCAATCTCTTTTAACTTTGAACCAGCTATCTCAGCAAATGTTGACCCGCCTGCTAAAGAATACATTAAATCAGTTGAATTCTTTAAAAAATAATAAAGATATCGATTATAAATATTCCTACCACAGATAAAACTACGACAACCCTGGTTAGTTGCCATTTCTACTGTATTTATTACTACATAACCAATTGGCGCTCTAGAAGAAAGAATTACTGAACCTACGGGTAATAACTTGGCTGAGGATTTTTTCAACCCTTCTTTTGAGATTTTTCTATCTGTTTTTGAAATTTCAATATCTTTAATTTGACCTAAATTTTTTGGAGTAACCCAAAAAAGATCATTACCCCAATATCTTGAATTTGACGTTGAAGGAGTACCGCCGCCTACAACTTCACATACCTCTCCTAATTTTTTTATTGGGTAAGTCATCAATGTATTATCTCAATAAACTTAACCTTCTTCTCCTCAATATTAATAATTTCATATTTAAAATCGTAAGACGTACCTTTCATGCCCAAACACTTAACATCAATAACTTTAGCATTTAAATCACTTAACGAATCGAATACTCCCTCTTGTTTTGATATGAGAAATTTTTGCTCATCTTTTGTTGGTGCAATGAAACTACTCTGATAGTTGGTTGCAAGTATATCTTGCCCTGAAACTTCTAAATTGAATGCTGGGCCGCTACCAACATTCCTTACAGAAAAAAAGTAATTTGACCCCTCAGTTTCAGCAGATGTACAAATTAAAAAATCACTAAACTTTCTATTTACAGCCTGCTGCTGATCATAATCAGCATTATTATCCATATAATCACGCTTATCACGAATATATAGTACCAAAATCGGCATTTGAGATATTTCTGTTTGATTTGATATTTCTAGGACCGTCCGCCTTGTCTGCCAGGCATAATAGCCCGTTATTGCTACTAAAGCTAGTGTAAATGCGGCCTGACTGGCACCGCTATTCTTATTAAAATAATTTGGGCATAAAAAAATAATAAGGATAATAAGTATTATCACTCCGATAAAAATTCCTAATTTTTTTGTTGGGTAGGTCATATTGAGTAATTAAAATGCGATCCAACTCCATAATCATATAGAGTAACCGATTGGCCATTTACTGTTCCTGAAAAATGACACCCCTCACCATAATCATACCCACTAAATCCATGTGCAGCAATGCGTAAAGAAATATGGTGACTCTCACCGTAGTGATATAAGGATGAGTAACTACCAGAAATATGGCACCCTTGAGAATAATCATATGCAGCTATGCCACTTTCGGAATGATTGATTGAGAAATTAAAATGCTGAGATGCAGTGTAATCGTAAATTGCACCCGAGCTCTTCTTTGAGATTACACAGGCAGCAATATATGCTACCGCCCTCCGTACATTCGGCTTCATAACGTTTTTCCTCCTTTTTCTTGAATACCAATAGTCTTTTTAGCCCTCTCTAATACATGATCATAAGACAAAATGGCAATGTCGTGAAAACAGGAATTTAATACTTTAAACTGTTCCCGTTGTTCTTTCGTCCAATTGTCGGCTCGACCGTATATAAGCGTAATCCGTGGTTTTAAAATATCTGCCCCGAGAGCATCAGTCTTCTTTGCATCGTTCATCCGCCGCTCCATTTCTGTTACATATCCAGCGCACTGGATTATTGCTTTAGTGAGAACGGCAGTAGGAATATTGTCAGATGTCCAAAAATCAACACTTGGTAATTTCAGTTCAATTATATTTACAAAACCATCGTAATCTTTAACCAGAATATCCGTTATACTTTCTTCATCAATAACTCGCTCATCGAGTATTCGGACGAAGTCTGAACCAAGTATCCACTGATTCGCTTCGAAAAATTTCTGCCAAACCTCTTCATTTTTAGCAACGCCAAGTTTTTCCTTATATTCATTAAATCCTTGCTCATCATTAAGTAAAAGATTAAAGTAATTGACAGCCTTTTTTCTTTGAACTACATAATCAATATCCCCAATATTTATTAATCCAAGATTTTTTGCAATTTCTGTAATCTTATCCCTACCCAGCGGATCAGTTGCAATTAATTCGAGAAATTGTTTTGTTTCCTGGGCATCACCAATAATTGATTTTTCGAGTAAAATACCTCTATTAGAAACAGATTTTAAATCTAATTCAGAAAATACATGAAGAAGCTGAAGTAAGCGCTCAAAGTCCAGAGTGCTAAAATTTATTTTTTCAATCTTATCGCCAAAAACCTTAGCCACCTCAACACCAGATATCTTCCCATTCTCATCATCTTGTATGTAGGTGATGCGTAAATTAATTTTTGGAGAGATTTTTATATCTGCATCTGGGGATGGGGTCCCATATTCAGCAATTGAAATATATTTTCCAGTACCGTTTGGAAAGTCAGCAACATATATCAAACCAGCCTTTTTATTATTTATAATATCGGCCTCAGTAGATTTAAACGGATTTAATTTATCCCAATCAATTTCCATATATTTTATAAATCTTTTTTAATACTATCCAATAATTGATCAATCTCAGTCTCTTTATTTATAATATCTTTTACCAGTTCATTTGGTGACTTATGAGATAGATCTTCTTTTTTACTTGGATTTTTAATATCAAGATTGTAATTTTTAATATCCTTTACTGATACTTTCCAGGCATTACCATTCGATTTCCGATTCTTCCACCACTTTTTCACTGGCTCAAACTCTTCATGCGTGATTCCTCTATTCTTGGTGTATTGTTTCATGCCTTCGGGCAGTGGTAGCTGATAGTACCAGATCTCTTTGGTCGGCTGTCCTTTTTCAAAGAATATTAAATTCGTATTTACTCCAGCATATGGATTAAACACTCCTTGCGGTAAGCGTACAATCGTATGCACATTACATTCAGTCAGCAGCTTTTCCTTTATCTTTGTTTTCACGCCCTCACCAAATAACGTACCATCAGGCAATACTATCCCAGCCCTACCACCATCTTTAAGTAAATGCATGAATAACACCAAAAATAAATCTGCAGTTTCCTTGGTACGTAAATCACTTGGAAAATTCTTTTCCGTACCATCTTTGACTGATGCACCAAAAGGAGGATTAGCCACAATTACATCCACTCTATCTTTTGGACCATACTCAGTCAACGGACGAGCTAACATATCATCATGACGAATATTATCAGGCACCTCCACACCATGAATAATCATATTTGTTGAAGCTAACATATGTGGTAGAGGCTTTAATTCAACGCCACGAATATTATCATGCAGTTTTTTCTCGTCTGATTGATTTTTTACATAGTTTTTTCGAATATGTTCAAGTGTATTTACTAAAAAACCACCCGTACCACAAGCTGGATCAAACACGATATCATCAAGCTTTGGGTCAATCATTTCTACAATAAATTGGGTAAGTGCCCGAGGTGTATAAAATTCACCATAATCCCCTGCACTCTGTAATCCTTTTAATAGCTTTTCGTAATAGTCATTAATGATGTGCCGATCTGATTGCTTATTAAAATCGTAAGTATTTAATTCATTCAGCACGCGCCGCATAGTAGTGCCAGATTTCATGTAGTTGAAAGTATCTTCTAATACATTTCGCACTACTCTTCCGCGATTATCATTCTGACTAACCTTTAACTCTTTCAATCCAGGAAACACCTCATTGTTTACAAAATCCATCAATTCATCACCTGTCATTCCTTCTTTATCCGCTGCCCAATTTCGCCACCGAATTTTCTCTGGAATTGGAGATTTATACTTTGAGTCCCTCAACTCGTAGAACTTCTCTTGATCGTCATATAACTTCAAAAAGAGCATCCAACCGAGCTGCTCAATTCTTTCACTATCGCCAGATACCCCTTGATCCTGACGCATGATATTTCTTAGATTTTTTATTCAACAATCTACTGTCATAAATTTCTCTCCCCTACTTACCTTCCGTCTACTCGCGATTTACCATAAATTGAACTGGCTCAAGCACCTTTTCTTCTTCTAATATAATATTAATATAC
>SDBT01004157.1_pt1 | contig 24690 bp, 6 predicted proteins | sample 2277101 | NCBI WGS metagenome assembly SDBT01 (sample SAMN10404973, study PRJNA504765) | marine sediment metagenome | isolation source: marine sediment core GS10_PC15, 103 cmbsf | place: Arctic Ocean: Southern Knipovich Ridge | collected 2010 | reverse complement strand
CGAGCCGTTCAGGCCCATCAGCTCCATCCCGGCTTTTTGCGCCCCGGGCGTGTTGAAGGACTCCGACGTCCCGTAGTGGTTGACCATGTTGACCGGCACGTCCAGCAGGGTCGAGACCTTGTCGATGGACACGGGCACGCCCAGCATTCCGTAACTGACCTCGAAAAGCTCCCAGGCCGCACCCGCGGTCATCTGCCGCTGCACCCGCTGGCCCAGCAGCCCAGAGATCTTCTCCATGCCCAGGGCATCGTCGCGGAGCTGTCCGAGCACCACCAGCCCTAGCTTGATACGCTTCGCCTCCTGCTCGTCTCCTGAGATCACCGCCCGGGTCAGCGCCGCCTCCTGCTCGTTCACCCCCCGGGCCGGTACCCGGCCGGGGAGCCATGCGGAGGTGATGGTGGTGCCGGACACGATCAAATGCCGCGCCTGCCTCTGGCCGAAGCCGGGCTCGTCGATGGTCAAACGTAGCGCCTGCTGCTCGCCCGGACCCACCGAGGAACCCTCGGACAAGGTCTCCGAACCCATCGTCAGCCGGGGCCTGAGCCTGAGGAGGTACGGAGGAACGTCGACCAGGCTGCCGTAGGTGTCCAGCAACTCCTGGTCCGCGGCCGTGGCGGGTACGTAGACCATCGAGACCGGCTTGCCGAACGCCTCGTAGCCGGGCGACTGGTGGGAGATCAGGGTCTGGCCAACCTCGTTCTTCAACTCGTAGCGCACCGTGGCGACCAGGGACGCCGGCATGGCGGTCTCGTCCCACAGATGGGCCACCTTCTCGGCCGGCACCTCGGCCGGAAGGTATTTTCGATATTCGGCCCGGCGCACACGCTTGCGCATGGCGAAGTCCAGGGTCTCGCACTCTCGTCCCTGGGCGCGGGCCCAGGCCAGGAGTTGGGCTTCCCAGTGGTCCAGCGGGCCCTCGGGGCGGACCGCCGAGAGGTAGTCCATGCGGTCAAACGGCACCTGGGAGGCCAGGTCCGTGCCCTCGGTCAGGTCGTGGGGGACGAGCCAGGGGTCGAGCTCGATCCACATGGGTTTCGACTCCGGCCCGGGCGCGCCGCGGTAGTTGGAGTACGGCACGTACGCGGTCACGTACACGTGGTTGATCACCAGGCCCAGGCAATTAGTGCCCTGCCAGTGCAGGTAGGCCGGGATGCCGGCAGAGGCGAAGGCGTCACCGGCGATGCGGATGTGGTCGGTGCCGGCCATCTGCATGGCCTGCTCGGGAGTCAGGCGGACGGTCTCGTAGCGGTAGCGGGCCGGGAAGTTCGAGGCGCGCAGCAGGGCCACCAGCAGGGCCGAGAGGTCTGCGTCGTTGCCGGCCATGGTTTTCAGCGCGCCTTCGGCGCCCTTGCGCACGCCGTGGTAGATCTCCGACTCGAGCTCGGTGCGAACAAAATTGAAAATAGCCAGGGGGTCGTTGCCCAGGCTGTCGGCCAATGTCTGGATCTCCCCGGTCACCTGGCCCTCGGGAGCGGGCTCGAGGTCGGCCGCGGCTGGCGGGAGGGTGGCGTTGATATATATGGGTCCGGTCGTAGGCCGGGACATCAGCCGGGGAGAATCCAGGAACTCGAAGATTTTTCTGGTTTGGTTTTCGGGCGGTGCTAGGCGCTCGATGGCGGGCTGGAACGGCTCGCGGGCGCTTGTGGATATTTTCGATTTTTCGGAGAAGAGCCTGGCCAGCGAGGAAATTCGGCCTGCGGGGGCCTTCCTGAGATCCAGGCCATCGAGCCGCCTGGCGATTGGGAGCAGGGTCCGGTCGACAGCGCGCTGCAAGAGCTTCATCCGCTGGACCAGCACGTTGCCGTGGCGCATGCTCTTCAGCATGCTGCGCTGGGCGGAGATGAGGGTTCGGATCTCCCGGGCGTCGCGCTGGACCACGCGGGCCATGGCTGCGGCCTTCTCGCGGGCGTGGGGGGACGGGTCGGCCGCGGCGGCGCGCAGGGCCTGGTTCAGCTCGGACAGGTGCAGGAACGCGGCGGCCAGCTTGTCGGAGGTGGCGGACAGCTTGACTTGCTCGCGCCTGAGGACCAGGTCCATGGGAAGGGTCCGGCCTTGGCGGTAATCGGCCAGGGTCCGGGCGCGGTTGGCCTTGCGGATCTCCTGCTGGCGCTGCCTGTACGCGTCGGGGTCGAGCAGCAGCTCGGGATCCACGCCGAGGTTCTCGGCAATCTTGAGGGTCCGCTCCCGCTGGCGCTCGGCCTGACGATAGGCGGCCGACCAGGCCACCCCCTCGATGGAAAACCACACCATCGGCACCAGAACGGCAACGGCCATAACGCGATTTCTGCTCATCTGCTCCAGCATGGCTCTCTCCCGAGTCCCGTTACGGCGTCTGAGCGGCCGGTTGGAGGATTTCGGTGTTGTTGTCTATCACCAGGCTGCGGCACGTGATCCCGCCGTGGATGGCGGCGTTGTTGTCGAGGACTACGTCTGCGTACGGCGCGAACAGGTACAGGCCCAGATCCAGGTTATTGCGCACCACCACCTCTTCACCCGCGTCGGCCTCGGCCCCGCACAGCACGTACAGGTGCTCGGGATGCTCGGAGCCGTTGTGCAAAGAGGCGTTGTTCCTGAAGGTGATCCAGTCCTCGACGAACAGGATCACGGTCTCGCCCGGCGCGACGTACACCTGGACGTTGTTGCCCAGTTCCAGATATGCCAGGTAGTAGGTGCCGCCGGGCAGGGTTATCTGAGCGTTATTGGCGGCGTCCAGGCCACCGTCAGGGGTCAGGTGGGGGGCGATCTCAGGGTCGCTCCACAGCCTGGTGTTGTCGTTGTGCTCTGCCGCCCAGGCCATGGCCGTGGCGAAGTCGAAGCCGTCGTCGCAGGGCGAAGGCTCCTGCTGCAGCTCTATCCGGTCGCCCGCGATCCAGGCGTGCTGCTGCAGGACGATGTTGCCGCCCACCAGGGCGTCTCCCGTGATCAGGGCGTGGTTGTCCATGGTCAGATCGCCCCAGGAGATCACGCTGCCGGCCACGGTTGCGTTGTTCGCCATGATCACGTCGCCGCGGCTCTTGACCTCGCCGAGTTCCCCGGTCACGCTGCCCCCGAAGTCGTAGCTGCTCACAAGGCTGTTGTTGCGCATGACCAGCAGCTCGTCCACGCACACGGCCTGGACGAACGACGGGCATAGGGCGTCGAGGGTTGCTGGGTCGCAGTCGTCGTCCTTGCCGTTGCAGGGGATCTCGGCGGCGTCGGGGTTGACGTCCGGATCGAGGTCGTCACAGTCGCCTGTGCACACCGAAAATCCGTCCTCGTCCTGGTCAGGGCCGTCGATCGTCTCGGGGTCGCAGTCGTTGTCGATCCCGTCGCAGGGTATCTCCTCCGCGCCCGGGTTCACTGCCGGGTCGGTGTCGTCGCAGTCGCCTGCGCAAACTGAAAATCCGTCCTCGTCCTGGTCCGGGCCGTCGCTGGTTTCCGGGTTGCAGTCGTTGTCGAGCCCGTCGCAGACGATCTCCTCCGCGTCCGGGTTCACTGCCGGGTCCGTGTCGTCGCAGTCGTCCACGCAGACCGAGAACCCGTCGCCGTCGTCGTCCTTGTCATCAACAGCGCCGTTGCAATCGTTGTCGATCCCATCGCATACCTCGTCAGACGCTCCCTCCATGGGGTCGCATTCCTGCACAACGCCGTTTACGCAGTTCTCAACCATGTGCTCGCAGGCGCCCAAGCCGCAGGTTGTGGCTCCAAGGTCCTCGTCGGTCTGCCCGTCGCAGTCGTTGTCCATCAGGTCGCATACCTCGGCAGCCGAGCCCTCCATGGGATCGCAGATCTGTTCCACGCCGTTGACGCAGTTTTCCACCGTGTGCTCGCAGGCACCCAGGCCGCAGGTGGTTGTCCCCAACTCTTCGTCTGTCTGACCGTCGCAGTCGTTGTCCACCAGGTCGCACACCTCGGCGGTCGCGCCCTCCACGGGATCGCAGATCTGTTCCACGCCGTTTATACAGTTGTCCACCGTGTGCACGCAGGCACCCAGGCCGCAGGTGGTCGTGCCCAACTCCTCGTCGGTCTGACCGTCGCAGTCGTTGTCCACCAGGTCGCACACCTCGGTGGTCGAACCCTCCATGGGATCGCAGACCTGCTCCACGCCGTTTAAGCAGTTGTCCACCGTATGCACACAGGCACCTAGGCCGCAGGTGGTCGTTCCCAGCTCCTCGTCGGTCTGACCATCGCAGTCGTTGTCCACCAGGTCGCACACCTCGGTGGTCGAACCCTCCATGGGATCGCAGACCTGCTCCACGCCGTTTAAGCAGTTGTCCACCGTATGCACGCAGGCACCCAGGCCGCAGGTGGTCGTTCCCAGCTCCTCGTCGGTCTGGCCGTCGCAGTCGTTGTCCACCAGGTCGCACACCTCAGCGGTCGCGCCCTCCATGGGATCGCAGACCTGTTCCACGCCGTTTATACAGTTGTCTATCGTGTGCACGCAGGCACCCAGGCCGCAGGTGGTCGTGCCCAGCTCTTCGTCGGTCTGGCCATCGCAGTCGTTGTCAACCAGGTCGCATACCTCGGCGGTAGCGCCCTCCATGGGGTTGCAGACCTGCTCCACGCCGTTTATGCAGTTGTCTATCGTGTGCGCGCAGGTACCCAGGCCGCAGGTGGTCGTGCCCAGTTCCTCGTCGGTCTGGCCGTCGCAGTCGTTGTCGAGTGCATCGCAAACCTCGGTGGAGGCTCCTTCCATGGGATCGCAGATCTGGATCTGGCCGTTGACGCAGTTTTCGATCGTGTGCAGGCACACTCCCAGGCCGCAGGTGGTCGTGCCGAGATCCTCGTCGACGAGCAGGTCGCAGTCGTTGTCCTTCAGGTCGCACAGCTCCGGCGCGCCAGGGTAGGTCAGGGGGTCGTTGTCGTCGCAGTCCACGTCGGCCGGGTAGCCGTCTCCGTCGGCGTCGCGGGTGATGACGAAGAAGACGTCGTAGCCGACCTCGGTCCAGCCGGTGGGGTACTGGGCCTGGAAGATTGTCAGGTAGGTGCCGTCCGGCGGGCCGGTGAGAGTGAAGACCGCCTGGTCGGACAGGCTCTGGCCGATGGGCAGGTCAAGCACCAGCAGGGACTGGTCCAGCACCTGGCCCTGTGCCGGGGTGGCTAGCACGATCCGGCAGTTCATGCCGGAAATGTCCACGTTGCCGGCGTTGGTCAGCGTGTAAGCGACGGTCAGGATGCCGGTCGTGTCGACCTCCTCGGGCGACGCGGACACTTCGGCGGACAGGCACGAGGCTTCGCCGATGCAGGACAATGTCTCGAAGGTCGTCTGGTCGCTGTCGACCACCTGGACGCCCACCATGATCTCCATGCGAACCTGGAAAGTGCCGGGTGGATGGGCGGCGGTGTCGAACAGGGTGCCAAATGAGTCACGCTGGCCGGGCATCAGGTCCGGTAGAGGGCGGATCTCCGTCCAGATCTCGGTGGAAGCGGGATCAAGGATCGACAGTCGCTGCTCTGCGCCGGCCAAGAGAGCGTTTCCGGCCAGGTGCTCCACATCGGCCGAAATTGCCACCGGCTGGTTGGCGCCATAGCTCCTGCGGTCCACCGCGACCGTGGATTCCAGGTCGAATGACGGCTCGATGTCGAACCGGGCGACACCCTCGGCCACGGGATCCGCGCCCTCTGAGACCGTGGCGCGCACGGCGTAGGTACCGGCCGGGTAGACGTCCGTGTTCCAGACGAAGCCGTGACCGGCAGAAGGCGGCGGCTCGCCCGCGCCAAGGGTTAGATCGGCGGTGGGACGGTAGGGCCCGACCGCAAGGCCGTTGGGGGCGTATCCGGACCAGACCGTTCCGGCCTGGATCAGCTCGAAGGGGCCGGTGCGCTGATAGAAGTGCATTGCCTGATCCGCCCAGATCAGCCCCAGCATGTCCATCCGGCCGTCGGCGTCGAAGTCGCCGATATCCAGGCGCTCAATGCCGTATCCGACGCCCTGTAGATCGACAGGATCGGCGAACGTGCCGTCGCCATTGCCGAGCAAGACCTGCGGCAAGTCGGTTGTTGCATAGACATTCGCGCGGACTACGTCGGTGTGCCCGTCGCCGTCGAAGTCGGCGCAGGCGATGCTGTTGTTCGAGAAGCTGTGGCCCGAGTCGACAGGATCGGAAAACGTCCCGTCCCCGTTGCCGTACAGCACCCACAGCGGCCCGCTGTATCCGCCCACGACCAGGTCCGGTATCCAGTCCTCGTCCACGTCGCAGATCGCCTTGCCCCGGGTGTAGGCGCCGACCGGGACGTCCGGAGCCCGGACCAACGTGAAGACGCCGCCGCCGTCGTTCAGGAACGCCGCGATGTCCTTGAAGCCGTACTGGCTGGCCACGAAGTCCATGTCGCCGTCCAGGTCGAGGTCGCCGACGGCGAACTCGTCGAACTTCGTGATGGAGGAGCCGGACATGGCGCCGATCACTGTGCCGGGAGCGAACGTGCCATCGCCCTGGTTGACGAACAGCTCGATCTGGCTGTAGCGCATCCCTTCGACCACGTCGACCAGGCTGTCCCCGGTGAAATCGGCCGCCGCCACGCCGTGGGTGGAGAATCTCGGCTTGCCGGGGGCCGACTCGGTCCCGGGGCCGAACGCCCCGGTCAGATCAGACTCGAAGTAGCTGGTCTCCTTGGTGGCTATCACCACCACGTCCCGGCCTGTCTGTACGAACGGAACCGCCTGCGGGTCCTTGGGGCCGTTGGAGACCACGTCGAAGTAGATGTAGAAACTGCGAGCCGTGCCCTGGGCCGTCGTCCCTTCCGCGATCCACTGCACCGCCCCCGTCGCGTTGGTGGTCTGATCGAAGGCCGGGCCCGACGGGACGAAGCGGGAGGGCTTATGGCCCAGGACCTCGCCCGTCGAGTCAACCTCGATCACGCGGATCGAGCCTGGGTCCAGCTCCTGGCCGGCCAGGCCAGCGTCGGCCAGCGCCTGGGTGAGGTTCACTTGCGCTTCGACAGTGGCGTTGACGAGATCGACGCCGGACGCCTGCATGACAGCGGGCAGGCGGGCGTGCCAGGAGTTCAATCCCACCGGCATCAGCTCGGTCTCTGTGAACGTGCCCAGGTCCGCGACCTGGTTTCCAAAGGCGTCCTCGACCACCGCCCGGCCGGTGCCGGTCCACGGCTCTGTCATGTCGTTGACCACCCGCACCCCGACGGCCACGTCCGTCATCATCGGATAGGGGTTCTGGTCGATCTCCACGGACACCAGGACCTGGCGCTGGGCGACCTCCAGGGTGGCACCGGCCAGGTTGTCGCTCTCGTCCTGCTCCTGGATCTCGTCGAAGGGATCGGCGAATGCGTAGATATCGATGTATCCAGCGTCCTCGTCGACAATCCATGTCACTGACGCGTTCTCGGCGCCGCCGGTCGGGATGCTCCCGATCGTCGCCTCGCCCACCTGGCGGCCGCCCGATAGCGGGTCGCCCGCGAAGAACCCCACCCGGACCGCGGAGACGTCGGCACCGCGGTTGTGCACCAAGGCCGAGATCTGTACCGGGTCGCCCTCGATCGCGGGAACGGTCGAGAACCCGATGTCGCTCGGAGCCAGCGCCAGCTCGGGCTCCTGCTCGCCGGGCACGTCCAGGGATGTGTCGATCCGGTTGTTGCTCTCGATGCTCTCCAGCACCGTGTCGTCCGGATCGACGATCAGGTACAGGGTGTGCACACCCGAGGTCGCGGTGAAGGTGGCGCTTGCAACCGCGGTCGCTCCGGTCGCCATGTCGCCAAGCAGCACGTCCCCGCCTACCTGGACGCCGCCCGAAGACGGATCGCCGTCGTACAGCCGCACGAGGACGTCCGTGGCAGGCATCTCGCCGTCGCCTTCGTTGATGACCACGGCCGAAAGGTTGACCGTGTCTCCTGCAGAGGGCGAGACCGGCTTGAGGTCGAGGGAAGAGGCGATGAATGCAAGGTCGGGCATCGGATCTCGCGGAGCCTGGTAGGTTCCCGATGCGAAGCCCCGGACTCCGGACTTGGACACCGTGGTGTCGACCGTGCGTACCGTTCCGTCCCTCTCCGGCCTGGGCGAAAGGAAGCGAACGGCGTACTGCGCGGCTTCCGCGGACAGACGATGGAAAATGTCCGGAACCGCGTCGAGTGCATACGGGTAGTGGTGGAACGTTCCTCCGGTAGCCTCGGCAAGATGGACCGCGCTTTCGTATGTATTATATTCAAACAAACCGAGCGGAAAAGCGGTCACGTCGTTCGCATTCGCGGCCTCGATTGCCTCTTCCAAGGAACCTTCCCAGTACGAACCGTATTCGGTGATAGGCACGGCGATGCGCGTCGCTCCATGCCTCCAGGGGTAGTATTGAGAGGCCCATGTCACCGCCATGGTCCAGAGCAAATCGGTATTGGGAGGTGCGACAAGCTCCGACTGGTATACGTAGGCTGGCGTCATGTCCCCGCAATTCACGACCGGTGGAGGCTTACTGGGTCCCCAGGGGGCGTAGTATATGCGATAGTCCACATCCACACCGCTCCCCTCTAGAATCCCCATCATCTCGGCAGCGGTCTTGCACATCGTGGGATGAACCATGTATGGCATGTTGCAAGTCGAATCCACGAGGAAAACGACATCCATCTTCGGGGCGCCTGCCGGCGGCGGAGGATCGGCCGTCACGGTCAACTCCTCGACCTCCCGGCCGTCCTCCAGCACGTCGAAGTTGTCCTCTGAAAGACCGTACACGCCGGATCCGTTTGCATCCCTGACCCAGAGAGATGCCTTGGGGTATGGAAATTCCGTCGCATCGATCCCGGCCAGGTGAACCAGAAGTGGTGGAGAGGAGGCCACTTCCACCTCGATGCTCTCGGTATTGTTGTCCTCGGAAAGCTCCCTGACCGCGTCGGCGGGATCCACCAACACGAAGATCCGGTGGAGTCCTTCCTGGCCCGGCCCGACTGGCCAGCCCATTGCGATCACCCCGTTACCGCCGGCCGTCACGGGCCCGTCAGTGAGCGCCGTCCCGATCAGGGCACCGCCGGACGCAGGATCCCCGTCGAACACCGACACCTCCACCCGTGCGCAGTCCTCCACCCCCACATTGGCCACCAGCGCCACGATCTGCACCTCGTCCAAAGCGGACGGGTTGCGAGGGAACACCGCCACGCTCGGCAGGCTCTCCGTATGCGCGACCACCAGGTCGACCGAAGAGGCCACCGCGAAGACCGGCTCGGAGAGCGGGCTCTCGTTGCCGTTCACGTCCACAGCGCTGATTCGGTAAAAATACTCGACCTGGTTGACGATGTCCCGGTCGTCGAAAACCAGGTCCTGGATCAGCGAACCCCCGTTCATAGGAACCGCCGCTCCGTCCCGGTAGAGGTTGTATCCTGCCAGGTCGGGCTCGACGTTGGCATCCCAGCTCAGGCCGATGACGCCGCTCTCCACATGTGAGGTAAGACCAGTCGGGGAGGCGGGAGCTACGTCGTCCTGTATGGTCACCGTGACCGCGGGAGACATCGCGCTCTCGTTGCCTGTCTGATCCACGGCGGTCACTCCGTAGCTATAGGAACCTTCCAGGTACTCGGTATCGGAATACGTCGGGTCTGGATGGATCGGCACGGTCGCGTAGCCGACCAGGTAGAACCCGGTCGCGGGAACGTCGAAGTCCGCCTGGGTCACCACCCGGTAGCGGGAAGCGATCAACGGCGGCGTGGTGAACTCGCCCAGATCACCGCTGTATCGCGCCAGCACCAGCCCGGTGTCGGCGTCCTCGATGATCATCGGGTCGTCCTCCTGGGTGTCGAAGTTCATGAAGTGGAAGCGCCTGGCCTCGCGCGTGCCCAGGTCGTACTCTCTCTCGACCGTGAGGAACCTGTAGGTGCCATTGGCAGAATCGGCGAGCTTCACCACCCGGCCCGGATTGCTTCCCGCAAGCTCGGGGCTGTATGCCTCGAACTCTGCAAGACGCACGTTGATATTACCGTTGTTGAACAACGGGGTGAACCTCAGATAGCGCACCTGCACTGTCGAGCCGAGCGTCACATCCACGTTGCCTACCGTGTCCACGTGGGAATGGTCCACGACCGGCTCCCATTCAACCCTGTCCAGGGAGCCCTCGACCAGGAACCGGTAGACCATGCCCGGTTCGTGATCCACCACCAGCCTGACCCGGTCGATCCAGGTCTCTCGTTCGAGCTCGAACACGAGAAGTCTTTCCGCGCCGACGTAGTAGCGCACGTCCACTGCCGTGACAGGATCTCCGTCGTTCACCTCTTCGACGACCCGATCCTGGAAGTCGTAGGCCATGCAGCCGTGTCGTTGCGTAGCCACGTTTACGCCGTCGCGCAGAACGCGGTATCCGGCCAGGTCCGGCTCTGTGTTGGCGATCCAGGATACCGTCACCAGAGCGGCATTGCTGGATACGATCACGTCCTGCGGCGCGCCTGGCGGGGTGACGTCGCCGACCGCCGCCACCGCCTCGTTGGAGCGCAGGGTGCGGACCCCGGCCAGGTCGACGCCCTGGACGTAGTACGTGTAGTGCCCGGGATAAATCCGGACGTCGGAATGGGAAAGAGCCGGTATAGGCCACGGCTCGTAGACAGCCAGTTCCTTGATGCCGAAGTAACTGCAACCCGAAGGTATTGAGTTTACCACCACCCTTACGCCGTCAACCCCCAGGGGCAGGTCCAGCCGGCTGACCGTCAAGGAGCTCAACACCTGAACGGTGGTGGTCGAGACGGGCAGCCAGGCGCCGCCGTCGAGCACCTCGATGCCGAACGAATCGGGAACACAGGCCTGCCACCAGACAGCCACCTCGCCCGCCGGTGTGGTCTCGGGAAATTCGAGCTGGAACCACTCGGGAAACACCGGCGGGTTCTGATGCCTCCAGTATGTCGAGGTGTTCTTGTCCGCGGCCCTGTCCGCGGTGTAGGAGGAGTATGTCGAGGAGGCACTCGGCGTCCCATCGGTGGTCCGGTCCACCCGGTTGGTCAGGAGATGGCCGTCGCGGTAGACCAGGTAACCGACCACGCCTGCGGCCGCGGCGCCGGGGCCCGCGGTCCACTCCAGGTCCACCGCGTCCTGGCCAACCGGCGTGGCGCTCAGCGACAGCGGGGCAGCTTCGGCCGGCAGGTGGACCCGCAAGTTCGTTTCGTCAATGTTGTTGCTGCGGTTGTTCACTTCGTCTACCAGGATGTAGCGATCCACCCAGAAACCGATGGACTGATCGCCGGCGAGGCCCGAGGTATCCATGCTCAAGCTGACGACGGTTGATTCGAACGGTCCCAGCGCCGGGACCGTGCCCGATGTGAGAACCTCGATCCACGGATATTGCCCCTTGTAGAGATGGATCTCCGTCGTGGGACAGGATGCGTTGCGCGTATTGCTCACTATCACGCTCGCCTGCACCACTTCGCCCTCGACGGGCATGGGGGGAGAGAACGAGATGTCCTTGCTCAGCACCTGGAGATCGGGTCGGGTCGGCACCATGGGCAGGGTGAAGTGGATAGTGTTGTTGTCGTGATCGATTTCTGTCGGACTGTCGGGCACGACCTCCACGAACACCTCGCGGTCGTACGGGCGGCCGTCGGTCTCCAGGTCGGCGGACATGAATATCGAATACCCGACCTCGAGAATGCGATATCCGCCCCTGGGATCGAACCAGAACTCGGTGCCTCCGGCGGCGGGATCACCGTCGTACCAGCGAACGCGAAAGGCGTCGGAGAGCCAGGAACCCACGTTGGTGATCGTGACCCTGATATGGGCCCTGGTGCCCTCCTCCACCGGGTCGGGCGTGATCAGGTAGTCGGTGATGGCGATGTCTTGCAGGTGCCTGACCATCACAGACCTGGCGGCCAGGTTGTTGTCCTCGTTGGTCTCCTCGATTGTGTCTTCAGGGTCAGCCCATACATAGTACTCGTGCGTTCCCGGAAGACCGAGGGTCTCGAAGGTCACCCAATCGGTGAACTCCGACCCGTAGCCCTGCACCAGCGGCAGAATGTGGTCCGGGCCGATCTGGGCCCCGCCCGCTCGCGGGTCGCCGTCGAAGATCCGGACCAGCACGTTCGAGGCGTCCATCTCCCGGCCGTTCCAGATCCGTCCACGGATCTGCAGCCTGTCCCCGTCCATTGGCTCGTCGTCGGAAAGCTCGATCCCCTCCACGATGACGACCAGGTCCACCCTCTGCGCCACCCTGACCGTTTTGGAGGCGATGTTGTTGGTCTCGTCGCCCTCGGAGATGGCGTCGTCCGGATCCGCGACCACGTAAATATCGTGGTCGCCGTCGGCCAGCACTCCTAGATCCTGCTCCACGAACACCTCTTCCATGCTGGCCAGGGACGGCACGATCGCGTCAGCGCCTACCTGGCTGCCGCCTGCTGTCGGATCGCCGTCGAAGAAGCGCACTACGACATCGCTCAACGCCTGACCGCCCGTGTTGGCGATCATCGCCCTGACGGACACCGCCTGCCCGGGCGCGGGGCGTTCGGGGGTGAACTCTATGTGCCCGGCCGTCACTTGCAGGTCGCGCGCCAACAGGGTGCGCACCGCTTCCGCGCCGACGTTGTCATCCTCGCTCGTCTCATCGACATCCCCGGCCTCATCCACCACCGCGTACAGCGTGTACTGACCCGCGGGCGACGCCGCGGTCCATGTAAACGTCACCGAGTCCTGCCCTCCGGCCAGCAGGCCGGAGATCGTCGCGGTGCCGACAACGCTGCCGCCCGAGGCAGGGTCGCCCTGGTACAACGAGACACCGAACGATCCCGCTGCTCCCCTTCCCTCGTTGAGCACGGTAACCGTCACCATCGCCTGGTCGCCCTCGACCGGGCTCCGCGGATTCACCGTCACCAGGCCCGGCCAGACCACCAGGTTGGGCACGTCCTGGTTGAGAACCTGCACGGCCAGCGCGGTCAGATACGGATCAGCCAGAAAACTCCCGTCGGCGAGTTGCACCGCGCGCAGGAAGGCGGCGGCCGCCTCAAATCGCGCGGGCTGAAGCGCGGAGATCGCGTCAAGGGCCAGCACGGCCAGGCAGGTCTCGTGCACCGTGCTGGCTCCGATCCCCGCCCCGCCGTCCGCACCGAAGGCGTCGAGAAGGTAGGTGGCGGCTTCCTGGCGGATCGAGGGAAGGTCGACGAGCACATTTTCGAAGAACGGATCCGACAGGGCCAGCATGGAAAGCGAGGTGGAGACCAGGTCCGGCTCGGCCAGACCATTGGCGCCGCAAACCAGCCCGTACCCGCCCTTCTGCACGCACGCGTCCCCGGACCACTGCACGCAGCCCCGGTGGGTGTACGCCACCCGGGCGACCATCCATGGCCAGTCCGGCCGGCCGAGCAGCCGCGCGCGCGTCGTAGCGTTGAGGGCGCGCAATGAAAGGGCGTCAACCCAGGGGTTGGTCTCCGTGGCCGGCGGTGCGAGCTCGGCCTGGCGGGACAGCAGCTCGAACAGCACATCCAGATCCGCTTCGTTCTGCAGGGGCGAGCCGGAGAGCCCGAGAGCACGTCGGGCCAGGTCGTCCAGCTCTCGCGGGGCGTTCGCGGCCAGCCAGGAGCGGGCGTCGGCGCAAGCGGCGGAGTCGTAGAGCCCCGCGGCCTCGAGAGCGCGCAACGCCTCGACCGTGTCTCGGACTGACGTCGCCGCGCCCGGGTCGCTCCAGCCGCCTCCGGGAACACGGTGGTCCAGCAGCCACTGGACCGCCTCGTCCCTCCCGGCCGGACCGGCGTGCGCCGCGACGCCAATCGTCAGCGAACAGATCAGCACCCAGAACAACGCCCTGGCTCTCATGACGTCCCCCTGACGGGTTCGGTTTGTGGCTGGAAGACTCGCGCTTGGAGCGGTTCTGACGGCGATCTCGCGGGAGCGAAGGTAACTGGCATGGGACATCCCCCTCCATCCTCAAGATCCCTGAAGGAATCACCGATGAAAATGCAATGTAGAATAGCGGAATGGTACATTTTCTCCGAGTTCATGTCAACCCGAAAAGTTAGTAATAATAACGATTTGTATCACGAAAATCCCACGCAGTCAGTGCACTTCCTGGCCGTTCGACTATCTGGTTGAGGACCGGCGATCCAGCAGGGCTCTGGCCCTGTCCGGAGGCGGATGCTCGCGCGCCAGGGCTCGCAAGAAGCCCGGATGAGGCCTGCCGCCGCGTTCGAGGCACTCGGTCACGCGATCCCAGGCGGTTTGGTATTTCCCCTGCTGATACAAGGCGATGGCGAGGTTGTCGTAGGCGTCGGCATAGCCCGGATCGAACTGGATCGCCTTTTCGTACATGCGAACGGCCCGTTCGTGGAGCCCCCTTTCGGAATAGACCAGGCCCAGGTTCATGTGGGCCCTGGCGTTCTCGGGAGCGAGATCGATGGCCCGGCCGAAGCTCCTGGCGGCCTGATCCAGCCGTCCCTTCTCGAGCAGGGCGAGCCCCATGTTGTTGTACAGGAAGTGATGCTCGGCGCCCGCGTCCAGGGCGTGGCGGTAGACGGACAGGCTGTCCTTCCAGTGCGCGGTCTGCCGGAAGGTCAGGGTCCCCAGCACGGCGACGACCAGCGAGGCCGAGCCGAAGAGCAGCGCGCGGCGAGTACCGGACGGGGCGATGCGCTCTGCCAGATCGCCGGCGGCCCAGCTCAGCGCGACGAACAGGCCTATCATCGGCAGGTAGGTGAACCGGTCCGCCATGGCGTGGGAGCCGGCCTGGAGCAGACCGCTCATGGGGAGGAGCATCAGGCAGAACCAGAACCAGCCCACGAACAGGTACGGACGCCTCCGGGCCTGCCAGATCGCGGCCGCGGTAATCCCGGCAAGCAGCGCGGCGGACGACACCACCTGCCACAACGGCGTGCTTCCCTCTGGATGCGGGTAGAAGATCAGCAGTTCCGCCGGCCAGAACAGCTTCCCCAGGTAGCGCACGTAGGCCACCAGGGCGTTTTCCACTCGCGCTCCCGGGGGCAGAACGTCGAACGAGGCGGCCGAACCGGTCCCGGCCACCATGTACAGGGCCAGCAGGCCGAACCCGAGCCCCAGCAGCAGAAACGGCGCCTTCTCCAGGAGCAACTGCCAGACCGTTCGGGCCTGCTCTCCGGGCTGCCCGGCCCCTCTGACGCAGGCGCCGTGGCGGCCCAGGGGCCACCAGTCCAGGAGCAGCAGCACGAGGGGGGTGAAGGCCAGGGTCTGCTTGGCAAGCAGGCCCAGCGCGAGCGAGACGAACGCCAGTCCGTACCTCCAGGGCCCCCGCCCGGATACCCAACAACGCCAGGCCGCCAGGGTGAGCATGAAGAACGTTCCGCTCAGCACGTCCTTGCGCTCGGTCACCCAGGCCACCGATTCGACCCGCAGCGGGTGGAGGGCGAACAGGGCGACCGCGAACGCGCTGCGCCAGAAGCTGCCGGTCAGCCGCTGCAGCACCCACAGCAGCAGCAGACAGTTGAGCACGTGCAGCAGCAGGTTGGTCAGGTGGAAGCCGAACGGGTCCACGCCCCATACCTCGGCGTCCAGCATCAAACTCAGCATGGTCAACGGCTGGTAGATGCTGCCGACCGGGTGTCCGAATGCCCAGCCGATCCCCTCGGCGCTCAACCCCTGCGCGACGTGGACGTTCTCGTAGACGTAGACGTCGTCGTCGAAGTTGATGAAGTCGGCCGACAGAACGCGCCAGTAGGCCGCCAGACAGAACACGCACAGAACGGATGCCACCAGGACGAACCGCCGCATGGCGCCCATGATAGGAACGGCCCATCCGACATGTCAATTTGACAGGAGCCGGGACTGGAATAGACTTGGGAGCGACAACGGGAATTCGCCGCCATGCAGACCAAGCCGAAAAAGCTAGTCTCCATTCTCATGCCCTGCTACAATGAACGGCCCTTCTTGCGCCGGATCGTCTCGATGGTGCTCGAAGCGCCCCTGCCCGAGGGCTGCGAGCGCGAGCTGGTGATCGTCGACGACGCCTCGACCGACGGATCGTCAGCGCTGGCCGACCGCCTGGGAGCCGAGCATCCCGACCTGATCCGGGTCTTCCACCAGGAGCGCAACCAGGGCAAGGGCGCGGCCATCGCGCGGGCCGTCGATCGGATGCGGGGCGAGATCGCCATCTTCCAGGACGCCGACCTGGAATACGATCCGTCCGACTACCCGCGCCTGCTCGAGCCCATCCTGAAAGGCTGGGCGGACGTCGTCTACGGTTCGCGCTTCCTGGGCACCGCGAGCCGGCGGGTGCTGAACTACCATCACACGCTGGGCAACATCCTGCTGACCCACCTGTCCAACCTGTCCACCGGGCTGAACCTGACCGACATGGAGACCTGCTACAAGGCGTTCCGCGCGGATGTGCTGCGCACCATACCGATCCGCTCGAAACGCTTCGGGCTCGAACCCGAGATCACCGCCAAGATCGCCAAGCGCAACTGCGTGGTCTACGAGGTGCCCATCAGATACCACGGCCGGACGTACATCGAGGGCAAGAAGATCACCTGGCGCGACGGGGTCGAGGCCCTGGGCGTGATCGCCAAGCACTGGGTGGTGGACGACTGCTTCGACGAGCGCTACGGCCACGCGATCCTGCACTCGCTTTCGAGCGCCAGGCGTTTCACGGGCTGGTCGGTCAAGGTGATCGAACCCTGGCTGGGCCAGCGCATCCTGGAGATCGGCTCGGGCGTGGCCAACATCTCCCGCCAGTTGCCCAAGCGCGAGCACCTGACCTTGAGCGATTGCGACGAGGAATACCTGAAGCTGTTGCGCCATGCCTTTCGCCACTACGACATGGTCGACGTGGTTCGCCTGGACCTGAACGAGGACCAGGACTTCGACCGGGTCGAACGGCGCTACGACTCGATCGTCTGCCTGAACGTGCTCGAGCACATCGAAGGGGACCGGGCCGCCCTCGCTCGCATGGCGCGGCTTCTCGATCCGGGCGGGCGATTGATCCTCCAGGTGCCCCAGTATCGCTTCCTCATGAGCGACATGGACCGCGAGCTGGGACACTACCGCCGCTACGACGCCGACGAGCTGGCGGACAAGATCGCCGGGGCCGGCCTGGAGGTCGAGGGAATGAGGAACTTCAACTCTCTGGGAACCCTCGGCTGGCTGGTCAACGCCCGCCTTCTCGGCCGGCGCCACCTCGGTCGCGTCCAGCTCAAGGCCTACGACATGCTGGTGCCCCTGCTGCGCAGGATCGAGAGTCTAGCGAATCTACCGGGCCTGTCGCTGATCGTCGTGGGGCGCAAACCATCCTGAGGGCCTGCCTTCGCAGGCCATAGCCCGTTACGGCGGGCGACGGCCTGAGGCTCACTGGTTCATCGAATCCAGAAACTCCTGGTTGGTCTCGGTCCTGGATAACTTCGACAACAGGAACTCCATCGAGTCGATCACGTTCAGCGGGTGCAGGAGCTGGCGCAGGATCCAGACCCGGTGCAGCGCGGGGGTATCCATCAGCAGTTCCTCCTTGCGGGTGGACGAAGCGTTGATGTCCAGGCAGGGGAAGATCCTCTTTTCCATCAGCTTGCGGTCCAGGCGCATCTCCGAGTTGCCGGTGCCCTTGAACTCCTCGAAGATCACCTCGTCCATGCGCGACCCGGTATCCACCAGGGCGGTGCCGACGATGGTCAGCGAGCCGCCGCCTTCGATGTTGCGCGCCGCTCCGAAGAACCGCTTGGGCTTGTGCAGGGCGTTGGAGTCCACGCCGCCGGACAGGATCTTGCCCGAGGGCGGCACCACGGAGTTGTAGGCCCGGGCCAGGCGGGTGATGGAGTCGAGCAGGATGACCACGTTCCTGCCGTGCTCGACCAAGCGCTTGGCCTTCTCGATGACCATCTCGGCCACCTGGACGTGGCGCTGGGCGGGCTCGTCGAAGGTGGATGAGACCACCTCGCCGTCGACCGAACGCTCCATGTCGGTGACCTCCTCGGGGCGTTCGTCGATCAGCAGCACTATCAGCACCACGTCCTCGTGGTTGGAGGTGATCGACCGGGCGATGTCCTGCAGCAACACCGTCTTGCCGGCCCGCGGCGGGCTGACGATCAGGCAGCGCTGGCCCTTGCCGATGGGCACCAGCAGGTCGATGATCCGCGTGCTCATGTTCTTGGGATCGTGTTCCAGGTTGAACTTCTCGTCGGGGTACAACGGGGTGAGGTTGTCGAAGAGGATCTTGTCCCGGGCCACCTCGGGATCCTCGAAGTTGACCACCTCCACCTTCAGCATGGCGAAGTAGCGCTCGCCGTCCTTGGGCGGCCGGATCTGCCCGGCCACGGTGTCACCGGTGCTCAGGCTGAAGCGCCGGATCTGCGACGGAGACACGTAGATGTCGTCGGGTCCGGGCAGGTAGTTGTAGTCGGGCGAGCGCAGGAACCCGAACCCGTCGGGCAGGATCTCCAGGACGCCTTCGCCGTAGATATGTCCGTCCTTCTCGGCCTGGGCCTGGATGACGGCGAAGATCAGCTCCGACCTGCGCATGCCCCCGGCGCCCTGCACCTTGAGGTCCTTGGCGAGCGAGTTGAGCTCGCTGATCTTCATGTTCTTCAGTTCATTGAGGTTCATGCCGCCTCCTGGGAAGATTGGCTGGGGCCGCGAATGCGGTGTCTTCGCGGCTACTGGATTGGGGGGATTGTCGTGTCACACACACTTGCAGGGTCGGTTTGCGCTTCGACCTTCAATTATTGGATGGGAAAGATGTCCGTGGTCTCCTCGGCCACCGGCGATGATCGTCTACTAGATAATTCGGGCCGATCCTGTTGTCAAGCGAAAATCGTCGCCTGGGACCCCGCCATGGTGTATTCTTCCGGACCGTCACGTCCAGCCGGAGCCCTGCTATGGACCGCGACCGCGCCGCCGCCCGGATCGACGAACTGATCGCCGAGATCGAAGAGCACGCCTACCGCTACTATGTGCTCGACGCCCCGATCATCTCGGATCACGCCTACGACGTGCTGATGCGCGAGCTTCAAGACCTTCAGGGGCGTTTTCCCGAGCTCGAGCGGCCGGACTCCCCCACCCGGCGAGTGGGCGCGCCCCCGGCTCCCGAATTCGAAACCTTCACCCACCCCAGCCCCATGCTGAGCCTGCAGAACGCCTTCTCCGAAGAGGAGCTGCTCGAGTTCGACGAACGGATTGGCCGCGTCCTGCGCCAATCAGGGCTGAAAGAGTACACGGTTGAACCCAAGCTCGACGGCGTTGCCCTGGAGCTCGTCTACGAGGACGGGCTACTCGTCGTCGGCTCCACCCGCGGTGACGGGACGACCGGCGAGAACGTGACCGCCAACGCGCGCACCATTCGCTCGGTGCCGCTGCGCCTGCGCGGCACCGAGCAGGGCCAGATCCCGCGCAGACTGGTGGTGCGCGGCGAGGTGATCATCGAAAAGGACGACTTCGCCCGGCTCAACCGCCGGCGCGAGGACGAGGGCCTGCAGCCCTTCGCCAATCCGCGCAACGCGGCCGCCGGCAGCCTGCGCCAGCTGGACTCGCGTATCACAGCAAAGCGACCGCTCAAGGCGTTCATGTACGCGCCCGGCCTGGACGTGCAATGCCCGACTACACAGGGCGAATTCCTCGACTGGATGACCGCCCTGGGCTTCCTGGCGAACCCGTTGTCACGTATGTGTTGGGGCGTCGACGAGGTGCTGGCGGCGTACCGTGACCTGCTCGATCAACGCCACGACCTGCCCTACGAAGTGGACGGGCTGGTGGTCAAGGTCGATGGCTTTGATCAGCAGCGTCAACTGGGCGAGCTCTCCCGTTCGCCCCGCTGGGCCATCGCGTACAAGTTCCCCGCGGTCCAGGAGACCTCTGTGGTGCTTGGCATCGTCGTCCAGGTGGGCCGTACCGGGGCGCTGACCCCGGTAGCCGATCTCGAACCGGTGCGGGTGGGCGGGGTCGAGGTCTCGCGGGCCACCTTGCACAACCAGGACGAGATCGACCGTAAAGACGTGCGCATCGGCGACACGGTGCTGATCCAGCGGGCCGGGGATGTGATCCCCGAGGTAGTAGCCGTGGTAAAGGAGAAGCGCCCCGGCGGAACCACGCCTTTCAGACTACCAGCCGACTGCCCCGAATGCGGCAGCCGGGCGGTCCGCGAGGAGGGCGAGGCAGTCAGGCGCTGCACCAACATGGCCTGTCCCGCGCAGATCAAGGAGGGCATCCGCCACTTCGCATCGCGCGGGGCCATGGACATCGACGGCCTGGGCACGAAGCTCGTGGCCCAGCTCGTCGAGCGCGGGCTGGTCTCGGACGAAGCCGACCTGTATCGCTTGACGCGCGAACAGCTGGCCGGGCTTCCGCGCATGGCCGACAAGTCGGCCGCAAACCTCACAGAGGCGCTTCGAAGAAGCAAGAAACGCCCGTTGGCCCGCTTCCTCTTCGCCCTGGGCATCCGGCACGTGGGCGAGCGCACGGCCGCGCTGCTGGCCTACCACCTCGGCGACCTGGACGGGCTGGTGGCGGCCGATCAAGAGCAGCTCGAGGCAATCGACGGCGTAGGACCCGAGGTGGCTGCCAGCCTGGTTGCGTTCTTCGGCCAGCCGGTAAACCGCCGGGTGATCGAACGCCTGATCGAGGCCGGGGTGGAACCGCAGGCCCCCGAACTCCCGGCCGGGGAAACGGACTCCCAGCCGTTTTCGGGCAAAAAGGTAGTCCTGACCGGCCACCTTGCGTCGATGGAGAGGCGCACGGCCAAGGAGCTGATCGCCCGGCTGGGCGGCAAGGTGACCTCGTCGGTGAGCAAGAAGACCGACCTGGTCGTCGCCGGAGACAAGGCCGGCTCCAAGCTGAAAAGGGCCCGGGAGCTGGGCATCGAGGTGATCGACGAGCAGCAGTTCATGGACCTTGTTAGGTAGTTCCAAGTTCCTAGTTCCTAGTTCCAAGTTGATAATTGGAACTTGAAACTTGTATTGTAGAACTTGGAACTTGGAACTTGGAACTATGAAGCTAATGGAACTTGGAACTATGAAGCTAATGGAACTTCTGCATGACGTCCGTCGTCCCGGGCGTTATATTGGGGGCGAGGTCAACGCCGTTCGCAAGGATCCGGCCAGGTCGGTCGGCCGGATGGTGCTGGCCTATCCCGACCTGTACGAGTTGGGGATGAGCTACCTGGGCCTGCAGGTGCTCTACTGGCTGGTCAACGACCAGCCCGACCTGTGGGCCGAGCGGGTCTTCACTCCGGACAAGGACATGGAACGACAGCTGCGCAGCTCAGGCCTGCCCCTGACCTCGCTGGAATCGCGCACTCCGCTTAACGAATTCGACGTGGTGGGCTTCACCCTGCAGCACGAGCTGACCTACCCCGACGTGCTGGCCATGCTTCAGATGGGCCGCATCCCATACCGCGCGAGCGAGCGAACCGAAGCGCACCCGATCGTCATAGCCGGCGGACCCTGCGCGTCCAACCCCGAGCCGCTTGCGGACGCGCTGGACGCGGTCCATCTGGGAGACGCTGAACCGGCCCTGGCGCGAATCGTACGGACGGTCGGCCGGGCCCGGCGGCAGGGCCGCGCCAGGCGGGCCATCCTGGACGAGTTGATGGAGATACCGGGCGTTTACGTCCCGTCGCGCTACCGGTTGGTGTACTGCGACAACGGTCGTCTGGCAGCCGTCGAACCCCGGGCAGGAGCGCCCGCCCGGGTACGCCGCGCCCTCTTGTCCGATCTGAACGCCGCGGCTCCTCCAGATCGACCGGTCGTCCCCTTCGTCGAGGCGGTGCACGACCGTCTGGTAGTGGAGATCCAACGCGGCTGCACCCGGGGCTGCCGTTTCTGCCAGGCCGGGATGATCAACCGGCCGGTGCGCCAGCGCAGCCTGGATCACGTGCTGGCCGCGGTGGACCGGGGCCTGGCCTCGACCGGCCACGACCAGGTCTCGTTCCTGTCGCTCTCGGCCGGCGACCATCCGCAACTCCTCGCCATGCTTCAGGGATTCTTCCAGGCTCACGCCTCGAGGCGCATCTCGGCCAGCCTGCCGTCGCTGCGGGCCGAGACGCTGACCCCCGCGCTGGCCGCGCTGGTAAGGACGGTGCGCAAGTCGGGCTTCACCATCGCCCCCGAGGCGGGCTCCGCCCGACTGCGACGGGTGATCAACAAGGACCTGACGGATACGAACGTGATCCAGGCCGCCCTGAACGCCTTCTCGGCCGGCTGGCGTTTGCTGAAATTGTACTTCATGGTCGGTCTGCCGACCGAGACCGAAGCAGACCGGGACGCCATCGTCGAACTGGTCGAGCGCGTCCGGAACGAGCTCGTCGCCGCGGGTCACGGGCCGCGGATCAACGTGGGCATATCCACGTTCGTGCCCAAGGCGCACACCCCGTTCCAGTTCGAGGCCATGGTTGACCGTTCGTCGGCCGGAAGGATCAACCGTCACCTTCGGGAAAGGCTCGATCGGCTGCGGGGAGTCAAGACCGGCTTCACCCGGCCCGAGCCGAGCTGGGCCGAAGGGCTGCTGGCGCGCGGGGACCGGCGACAGTTCGAATCCCTGCTCCGGCTCGCCCGGGACGGACACCGGCTGGCCGGCTGGAGCGAGCACTTCGACCCGGGCGCGTTCGAGCGGGCTTTCGAGAACCAGGACTTCTACCTTCGCGAGCGCGACCCGGACGAAATCCTGCCCTGGGACCACCTGGACCTGGGCCCGTCGCGCGAGTTCCTGCTGGCCGAACGCGAAAGGGCCCATGCCGAGCGGGTCAGCGCGGATTGCGCCTCTTCAGACAGCCAGGCCTGCGCCGACTGCGGCGCCTGCACCCAGGAGATCGCACCGGTGCTGGCCGCAGCCGTTGATCGGGCCGGACCCACAGGCCTGCCCGGCGCAACCGAAGAATCCCCGCCCGCATCCGGTCGGGTGCGGCTGCGGCTTGCCAAGCAGGGAGCCGCTGCACACTTGAGCCACCTGGAATTCACGACCGCCGTGTTCCGCGCGCTGCGCAGGGCCGGCTGGCCGCTGGTCCACACGGCCGGCTTCCACCCCAAGCCCAGGGTCTCGTTCGGACCGGCTTGCCCGGTGGGAGTCGAAAGCCTGACCGAGATGCTGGACGTGAGCCTCCGGCGGCCGTGGGACCTGGATCGCCTGCTGGAATGTCTTCGCGCCGAGCTGACCGACGGATTGACCCTGGTATCTGGCCGCGAACTGGATCCGGCCCAGCCGGGGATCATGGCCGGGCTCGCGTCGATGCGCTACCGGATCCGGCTCGGTCTTGACGCCGACCGGTCCGTGGCCGAGCAGGCTTGCCAGCGCCTGCTCGCGCGCGCGAGCTGGCCGGTCGCCCGGAAGGTCAAGGGCCGGAACAAGACCGTCGACGTGCGCCCGAGCCTGCTGAGCCTTCGGATCGAGGACGGCCCGGAGGGCCTTACGGCCGTGCTGGAGCTTACCCGGACCGCGGGCTCCACGGCGCGGCCGGCCGAGGTTGCCAAAGAGGTGTTCGGGATCGAGTCCGCCCGCGTGGTCCGCGAGGAACTTCTGTTTTTACGCGGCCCCGAAGGCCGGACCCACGCTATCGAAGAGAACAGGGAGGCCCAGTCTTGAACACCATCCTTGCCATCAACGCCATCCACCACGAGCGCCGGGTGGCCCTGGTGGAGAAAAACACCCTGGCCGAGCTGTACATCGAGCGGCCCAGCGGCCGCGGCCTGGTCGGCAACATCTACCAGGGCAAGGTAGTCCGCGTCCTGCCCGGCATGGACGCCGCCTTCGTCGACATCGGGATCGACAAGGCCGGCTTCCTCTACGTCTCGGACGTGATCAAACCCAGCTCCGCCTCTGATCTGGGCCTGGTGGCCGACGAGGGCGGCGACGACTCCGACGGTTGCGAGGTCGACGAGGCCCCCAAGCAGGCCCAGCGCCAGCAACAGCAGGCCGCTTCGCCGCGCATCGTCGACCTGCTGACCCACGGCCAGGAGATCCTGATTCAGGTGGCCAAGGCCCCCATCGGAACCAAGGGCGCCAGGATTACCACCCACATTGCGCTGCCCGGCCGGCTGCTGGTGTTCTTGCCGACCGTGGATCACGTTGGGGTCTCGCGGCGGATCGAGAACGAAAGCGAGCGCCGGAGGCTCAGAGAAATGGTGGAGCGGCTGCGCCCGGCCAACACCGGATTCATCATCCGCACCGCGGCCGAGGGGGCCGGCGAGGAGGTGCTGGCCGCCGACATGAACTTCCTCACCAGGCTGTGGGAGGACGTGCGCAAACGGGGCGAGAGCAGCGCCGCGCCGGCCCAGCTCTACCAGGACCTGGACCTGATCCGGCGGGCCACCCGGGACCTGTTCACCGCAGAGGTGGACCGGCTGGTGATCGACGACCCGGACGAGCACCGCAACCTGCTCGAGTTCGTGCGCACCTTCATGCCCGCCCTGGCCTCGCGGGTGGATCTTTACACCGGCTCTGAGCCGCTGTTCGACGCCCTGGGCCTGGAGGTGGAGATCGGCCGCGCCCTGGACCGCAAGGTCTGGCTCAAGAGCGGCGGCTCGATCGTGATCGACCAGACCGAGGCCCTGTGCGCCATCGACGTCAACACCGGCCGCTACGTGGGCAAGCACAACCTGGAGGACACCATCACCAAGACCAACCTGGAGGCGGTCAAGGAGATCGTCTACCAGCTCAGGCTGCGCGACCTTGGCGGCATCATCATCATCGACTTCATCGACATGGAGCGGCCGGCCAATCGCGACAAGGTCTTCAACGCGCTCCAGGAGGCCCTGGCGGCCGACCGGGCCCGGACCAACATCCTCAAGATCTCGGAGCTGGGCCTGGTGGAGATGACCCGCAAGCGGGTCCGCGAGAGCCTGTCGAGATCCCTGTCCGAGACCTGTCCGTAC
>SDBT01004156.1_pt1 | contig 24693 bp, 41 predicted proteins | sample 2277101 | NCBI WGS metagenome assembly SDBT01 (sample SAMN10404973, study PRJNA504765) | marine sediment metagenome | isolation source: marine sediment core GS10_PC15, 103 cmbsf | place: Arctic Ocean: Southern Knipovich Ridge | collected 2010 | reverse complement strand
CGGCGACTAAAGCAGCTCCTTTTAATAATAAGAAAATTTTAATCAAAGATCCTAATATGATCAAGGCCGGTCCGATAGCCGCTATAAACAAACTAGCACTAACTATAACTCTCTTAGTGGCATCATCAAGTTCTTTCCATCCCTGTATAAGGACTTTGATCTTTTCATTTAAACTTAAAATCATTGGAGCTAATATATTTCCTATATCAATTCCAACATTTACTATTTGATTACGAAGTATTTTCATTTGAGAACTGAAAGATTTCAATTGTTCATCCGCAACCCTTTTAGTAATACCACCCATATCTTTTAACTCTTTGGTATACTCAGCTATAGCATTCTGCATTCCAAGTAAAGGTAAAATAGCCTGTTGTGATCTTGCCTGGAAGCCTAACATCTGTAGAGTGGCTACTTTTTGTTTTGTAGACATGTTCTCCATAGCAACAGATATATCACCTACGATCGTAGCCATCGGTTTTAAATTACCAACCGCATCGAAGATATTTATATTGAATCTTTTCCAAGCTGTTCGATTATCTAAAAATCCTTTAGTCATTAATCGTAACATTCTACTAAATAAATTACCAGCATTTTGTGCTTTGATTCCTTGATCAGCAAAAGCAGCTAATACAGCCACACCTTCTTCAAGTTGAATCCCATAAGCTTTCATTGCCGGACCTGCCTGGGAAGTTAAAGACAAAGCAAATTGTTCTGTTGAAGCATTAGCTAAAGTATTAGCTCCTACCAATACATCAGTTACTCTTGTCATATTAACTAAGTTCTGTTGAGCATCCTTTACTGTTAATCCTAAAGCACTTTGAGCATCAGTAGCAAGATCAGTAGCAGTTGCCATATCAAAAGCACCCGCAATAGCAAAAGCATTAACTGCTCCAAGAGCTGCCATAGATTGTTTAGCATCTAATCCGGCAGACGCCAAGAAGAAGTATGATCTTGCTAATTCTTTTGCAGAAGTAACTCCTTGCTCTGATATAGTTAAAGCAAGACTTTCCATCTCACCACGAATCTGAGGAGTGATATTACTCATAATAGCTAAAGACTTAGTCATCGCATCATCGAAGTTAGCAAATGCTTTTACAGAAGCGGTTCCCATTGCTACGATCGGAGCAGTAACCCGCAAAGACATCTGAGTTCCTATCTGGGTTAATTTCCGCGAAGTAGAACGCATCTGATTCTCTACTGTTCTCATCATTCTCGTATACTGAGTAATATCAGCTTTGAGATGGATCAGTAAATTGCCTAAATCTAAAGTAGGTCCAGCCATTATTTCTTCTTTCCTTTAGATGTTCTAAGCAAAGCACCAAAAAATGCTTTAGCTTGATTTGCTTTTTCTTTTACAGAAAATTTCTTTCTATATGTAATAAAAAGATCCTTCATTTTAACTTTCTTTGGATACTTAACATAAGATCGCCTAACCTCAGTTGCTATGCTAGTAAGATAAAAGTCTTGTTTAGTTCTTTTAACTTCTTCTTGATTAAGAAATACAATCCATTCAACGAACTCAGAAGAAGTAATTTCAAACTGAGCACGTTGAACAGACATTTTTAAATGAGAGGCTATTCGGAACCACTGTCTTTGTTCACCTCTAATTCGTTTTTTGCTTTTTCAACCGAAGCAGGATCCATACCACTTAATTTTAAAGCTGCAAGATATAATTCTTCCAACATACTATTTGGATATGTATCCATAACTGCTGGTTTAATAAGGACATCATGTTCATCACAAAAACATAAAGTCAAGAAGTCTGTTGCTGAAGGCATTTTAAAATTATCACCTAAAGTAGTTTTTGTTTTACCATCACTTATTTCTACTTTATAATCATAATTTTTATTCCACTCTTTTCTTTGAGCACCCGATAATTCTTTTATCTTATACTTCTTCTGTGCATTATCCTTATCAGTAATAAGTATCTCTTTTTCCTTCAATTTTACATTAAATTCCAGTTCTGCCATAATCTTCCTTTCCAAATACTATTAATGCTTCATTTAAGGCTCCTATGTCTTAATCTGAGCCACTTCTACCGAAAATACGGGTAAATATACCAATTCCTAATAATATCGCTTTAAAACGAGTCCTAAAGCTTTTCTTATACTGGTGCTGTGTATACAGGAGCAATCTCGTCACCAGCTGCATCCTGATTAGAAGGTTCTATTGTAATATCTATAGTTGGCTGTTCACCTTCAACCAAAGCACCAGGAGATGCTTCATTAATCCAGCCCCAAAATACCCAAGTAGAATCATCAGGAAAAGTAACTGTAATAGCCTGATTTACATTTACCATTGCTATAAGTTCATCAAGTATAGCAGCATCATAAGCAGCAGTGAAAGAACCAGCCGTAAGAGTTATTAAATTCTTAGGGGAATTAGTTCTATATACTGAATTTCTCATTGTAGAAGTATCATTAGGACCACCACCATCAATACCGGGAGGAGTTACTTCTTTTTCCCAAAATACTTCTACACCACTAGAAGCTGCAGAAAAAGTTAATAATGTTTGATAACCATCATCTAATCTACCCATAATTAAATCCTTTCAAAAATTAAGATATTATTCGTTTTATCATTGTCAAAAAGTTAACTGTAAAAAGTCTTCGTCCCGTTGTTCCTTTTTCTATACCTAAAGAAATCACTGGACCTTGTCTACTTATATTTTGTAATTCATATTCATTTGCTCCTATAGTAACAGTATTATTTCTTATAGTATCCATCGACACTCCTAATATTTCTGCTTTGGTGTAACCTTCTATATCATCAGCACTTCTAATTCTTAACTGTATTCCATAATGATCTGTAATAGCTCCTTCCATTCTCCGACCATCTTTCACACCTGGAGTATCATACATACTACCAATATTTGTTTTTATGCCAGTTCCATCCGGTGCAATATTAACATATAAAGGCCAATCATTTCCGTCATCAGGATCAGTCATTGCTCCAATTGCTTGATCTATAATATATGCTGCCAATATAGAAGCAGGTGAATTTATTAAAATATCACTCATGACCGAAACCCTTATAAAATTAAGTAACCCTCCTGTTACAGAAGGGATCCTATCAGCTATCCTAACAAAACCCATTATATTTTTACCGTTATAGTTCTAAAATTAGATCCAGAAGCAGGTGATCTAGTAATTGTCTGTTCTAATATCACGGTAGTTCCATCTTCAGCATCTAATAACTCATCTGTAGTATCTGATTTCTTTCTCCAATTACCTGCTGCAAAAGCAGTTGTTATTTTTAAGACTTTTTCCCATGACCAAGTACCACCTTCAGTAATGCCCATCATTGCTTTCATAGCATTAGTAATATCTGCTTGAGATAAATTATTCAAATTACTAATAGATGTTCGGGTAGCACTATGTTCTAGTTTAGAATCACCATCACTCATCGGGACTACCTGATTTGCTCCATCAGTTCCTCGCATAGGATCACCATCTATATTCTCTACATCACCAGCAATAGTATTAGTCTCACTTTTTATAGTATCTAAAGTCGCAGTTTGAATTGCTTTATTTATAGTAACTACATCAACTTCTGGTTGATAAGGTTCTGTACTAACCCAATCACCTGCTTTGTATAATTTAATTGAATCACCTGCTACGATCGTAGGGATACTCGTAGTATTTTTATATCTACCTAAATGACCAGCATCAGAAAAAGCAATAGCAGCTTGTCTAGTAGAACTATCAGCCTTTAAAATATCAGCAGTAAAGGTAAGTATGCCTGTATCAGGCCAATCAAATTTTATTAATCCTTCATTAGCCATCAGTTTCCTCTTTCACAGGATCTATCGCAGCATAGGCAGGGCCAACTACTTCCGATCCATAAGCTATACCGATTCTTTCTTTAATGAGCGTAATCTCTTCGGAAGTAAAATCGACTGTATCATTCTCCTGTATACGAACAGCAAGCATAGCCCACTTGTTTTTTTCTATGCCCGTTACTGTTCTATCAGCGTCAAAATTTCCAAGTAATGCAGAAAGGCAGGCTCGTCTGAGATTTATAATTACCTTGCGAACACCTTTCAGTCCTTCATTTGGCGTTGCAACCGTGCTAATGAAGTTTGGATTCGAAAACTTCTCAAATTCTTCCAACGGTTCTTCTGGATCACTGATTGACATTAGGTTTTGTGTTAGATCAATTTTCATTTTTACTCCTGTGGTATAGTTTGACTTTTCTTGATAATTTTCTTTTTGCTTTCAGCTATTTTAGCTAAACCTTTATTTGCTATTCTGAGATACCAGTCCGTTCCCTTATCAGATATTAAAGCTTCTATAGAAGGGTACTCGTTAATTTTTGGAGCTTCACTTCCATCTTCTTTATCAACCCAATCTGGATCGTCTATTATCTTCATGGGATACATGGCTAAGAATCCGTCTTTGAAATCCTGCTTTGTAATCTTTACATCTTCAAATTCTACTACAATTTTAAAAGTTGCCATTGTATTCTCCTAGTTAAGCGATACCCATGTTGCCGGTGTTCCCGTTATTGTACAAACATAAGCCTTATCGTCACTTGTATTATATACAAGCTCACTTTTGGTTCCATTGGTTGCTGTCATTGGCCCTGCGTCTGTAACATTTGGCAATTGAAACCTCGCTGTACCCGCAAAAATTAAATTGCCCGCCTTAGAGACTTGGATTTCATTTACACCATCGCCGATTTTAACACAGGCGTCAGCACCACTTATAACTAATGGGGTAATAAGTGACCCGGCTGACTTTACCCGAAATACAAACTTTGCATCTTCTTGAGTATTCGTAGGGTCTTCCCAGATGACCTGGAAATCTGATGCAACACGCCTTGACCCTGCACTGTTCTCTATACTAAATCCGTACTGTAAACCAAGTCCAACTCCGCCTACGCCGTTACCTCGGTCTAAATTAGCGGTGAAAATTTCTACAACTGTATCTGATTCTACTTTTGCAAGTGTAGTAAATTTACCTCCACCGACTAGACCTTTGGAATTTAATCTCAAGTTTCCAGTTGTGGATACATTCAAAAGTGACGATGCGGAAAGGTCTGTTCCAGTGGAAATACTATAACTATTCAGGTTATCTTGGTCTATTCCAACATGCCATTCTTGCACGCCATCAATTTCGTAATGAATAACAGCATCACCAGCACCGCTTTGAAGTATATGCAACCCCACGGCATCTGCTATAGTAGTTCCAGCAGAATTGTCTACTACTTTCATAAAGCCATTGACAGTTACAGTATTTATATCAACATCGACCACAAAATCACCACCGCCTACGTTCAGGTCGCCATTAACAAAGAGAATCCCGTTTGTGCCATCAAGCCCCATAAGGTCGGTTGTCCCTACAGCCCCTATAACTCCACCATGGGATAATAATAAGCTACCATCAAGCCGGAATCTGGCGGTGGCTGCTATTGTTCCAGATTTTATATTTAAAATATTGTTACCAATACCAGCGGCAGTTGTAAAACTAAATCCTGCTGCATCATTCGTAAAGACAAACTTCTGTGAATCAGATGCGTCTATTATTTGTAGTGCCCCTTTAAACATAACAGCATCTTTAAGTTTTACATTCGTAAGCTCCTGATTCCCCATATTCATCGCACCGGTCAAGGTACGAGAACCATTAGCCAATAGATACTGCGTATGAGTGTCTAAGTCCAATCCGGGCAAGGCACTATGATGTTTTATGTTTATTAGAGTCATTAGCCTTTTGCTATAATCCTAAAAATCTCATCTTTCTTTTCTCTCGCCGGTCCTTCTAAAAACTTTGCTTTCTTTCCTGATTTATGTTTAGCTTGCATATCTTCATGAACATAAACAGCGTACTCTGCTTTATAGGCTACTACCATATCAGTTTTAAATCCTTCACCACCTACATTTTTTGTTTCTACTCCCGGTCGTAAAATATTTTTATCAACAGGTACTATTTTTGTTGCTTGTCTTTCTAAAAATAAAGCACCTTTTTTAAGACCACGGGCAACCCTTTTACCAATATCCTTATTAGCCTTATCAAGATTTCTAAGAATATTTTTCATTCCAGTTATTTTAACAAGTTTAGCCATTACAACATCGCTGTCTTTAAAAATTCAGTTGCTTTTAAATTTGGAAGATTATTAAACTTCCTTATTTCCCATGCTCCATCATTTTCTTTTATGTTAATAGGATCTGTTATATCTGCCAAAACACCTAACATTAAAACACCACCTACCGGAGTATCACGATCAACATAAACAATAGCATTGGATAACTGTCTATCACCACCAGCATCCATAAACTCTTCATTTGAATCTTCCCACCTACATTTTATTTGTACAGGTGAAACATAAACTTCTTTTCCATGACCATCTATGGAAGCCAAAGCCCACCAAACAGCCTGCTGCTTTCTCATTCGTGTTATAATACCCATTATTTAATTAACCATCCTATAACACCTATTGCTACAGCAAAAACCAAAGACATCCAAACAGGAGGTCTATTTTTAATTTTATCCACTGCTTCAAATAATTTTCCAATATTAGTTTTATTATTTTCTATCTGATTTATACATCCTGAATGTTCGTCACATTTTGTCATTTCCTATCCCTTTAATCAGTGTCATCCGTTTCATCTCTAATCTTACCTAAGTAAGATAATGACGGTATTTTGAAATTACCTTTTAAAATCTTATTATTTAAAGCAGCAAGACCACCGTGAAAATCTAATCGCATAGCCATCTGTCCATAATGAGAAGTATTAAAACCTAAATCTACTTTCGACTGTTTCCTTTCACTTACAGTGCCAGCTCTTTCTTCATTAGCTCTCATATCACGAACAGTATAAAAATGAGCAGATAACCATGTTTCTATTTGCTCAAGTTGATCATCAGTATAATCTTCAGTTAAATCAGTACAACATTGAGTTACTAAAGTATTTGCTGCTGCTATAAAAGGTGTTAAAGATATAGTAGAATCAGTTTCTATAATCCCTTCAACCAAAGCATCATTAGTCCTAGCCATTTTAAACCTCTAAGATTTTTCTTTGATATTCTTTTTGAATTTTAATTTTAATCCTATAAAAATTATCCAATACCCAAAATCTTAAACCTGCCTGCTTCTTTCCCATACCGCCTTCAATGCATAATTCCCGATAATGTTTATCAACATATCCTTTATAATAAATAGGCAAAGCTCCGCATTTCATTAATTGATAACAAGCGTCATGGAATAAACTTGCTATTTTACAATACTTATCAGAATTCCAGATCCATCTATACCATTTTTTCAATGGAACTGTTGAACCATCCCATTGATAACTTTTTTGTGTAGTTAACATTCCACTAATAAGTGAAACATATTTATGAACTGAACACATAGAATCAATTATAGCAGCGGGCAGAGCAACCTTAAAAGTTTCTACTTCTGCCAATTCATACTGATACTTTCTTTTTTTCTTTGCTTCTTTTCTAAGATCATAATATTTCATTTTAATAATCCTACATCAATCAAACCAGGAGGTATATTAGGATCTGCTTCTTGACCCTCTATCGAAAACTGTGCTTTATCAAACTTCTGAGGACCAATACCAACATAAAGAGCTAATCGACAACCAACTAATACATGAGAAATTGCTAACATTAATATGAAAGATATGATTACTAAAGTCAATTTCATTTTCTTCCTTCCCAAAATTCTTTAACACCTATTTTTGGAAACTCATTTAGATCACTATCATCTGTTATATTAATTATCTCTACTTCAGGATGTTTCTTTATCAAGTCTATTTTTAATCTTTTGAAACCTTTCAGAAACTTTTTAAATATATCCTTATCAGGAATATCAATCATATTAGAATGCCAATTAGCCAAACCTTCTTTTGATAAATGCATGTCAAAGCCTAAAAGAAAAATCCTTTTAGCTCCTAACAAAATAGCTAATGATACTGCACCTGAACCGGTACTAGAGAACCAACCTAATGCTTTTTCAGAAAACCCAGTAGTTTCACGTTGTAAAACCCATAACCACTTAAGTCTTGTTTTATATAAAGATGGTGTGTCTGTAAAAACTGTTCCTTGATATTTACTAAGCTCTTCTTCAAAAAAATTGAACCACTTAGTATCACCACCATAACAAATCTTACAAATATCAACACCATGTTTAAAAGCATCATTGCATCCTATAGTACATTCTTTTATAAGTAAGTTCCAATCGAAATGCTTTAAAGAGGTGCCACCACCTATAATAAAAACATCTCGACCAGACCAAACTTTCTCTGGTGTCCAAACGGGCATCAGTCTTCATCATCTTCATCATTTACTTCAATCAAAGTTTCAATAAAGTCAACCACACTTTTCTTTCTGGTTTTCTTTAAGAGAACTTTCTTTTCATCTTCATCTATTTCAACAATGTTATACCATTTACCATTCGTATCTTCTTTTTCATAAACCCGTAAATCGTTTTCTTCTGCTATAGGAAATTCTTCAATAACATTAATACCATACTTTTTTGAGTTCTTCTTACTTTTTTTCTTTTTAGATACAGATTCCAAATCAAGCTGTTTACTATCCTCAGAATCTGTATCTTTAGCAGGAGTGCGTATATCGGGAGTTTTTATTCCCGTATCTTTCTTTTCATCTTCATCATGGACCAATTCAAACTTAGTTTGCCATCTCTTTACTAAGTCTATATCAGATTCAACTATATCACCAGAAACATAATCTCTTCCGTTCTGGTTATGACCACCAACTTTTGGTTTTAATCTATAAAACATTTCCTATCCTTTCCAAAATTATTAACTTTTGCCTTTTAAATAAATACTAATTCTTAACTCTTAAACACTACCATTAAGAATACCGGTTCTTCCATTGAAGTCCGATCTAAGCTGCGGAACCATAATAGCCATAATCTTAAAATTCTTCTGCATTCCACCATGTGTTTCCCATTGAACAGTTGTAATGCTAAGACCCATAATTTCACGAACTACATCAGGTGTCATCTGCACAAAGATCAAATTGAAACCGGACAGATAATCCAAAGGACGTATACTACTAATTTCATCTATCTCAAGAATTCTCTGCTGTAGAGTCTTATCAGAACCAGCTTTAAAGTCTGCTCCCAAGAACTGCTGCCAACTAGTACCAGTATAAAGAACATAAGGACCGTAATGGAAAGCATCTCTTAACTGCTGAGTAGCTGCTAATACCTCTGTCAAGAAAGTAGTGCCGTCTGTAGCAGCTCCTGAGGGCTGTGTGAATGTCTTAGACAAAGCATCTGGAAAATCAGTATAGCCATAAATTGTACCACCACCATATGTATATTCATTGGCTACTTCACTATTACCAATTAACATCTGCTCTGCTTCTTCAGCTACCCTTGCAGAGGCAAGTGCTATAGAAGTAAGATCAAGAGGAGATCCACCGTTTCTGCTAATTATAATATTACGGGCAGAAAAATTAATATCTTTATGAATGATAGGAAGGGGTATAGTTTGATCCTTAAACTCAGGACGATCATTAGCATTCCGTCTCATACCATCCATACTTACAGAAGCCCTATTCATATCACTTTGAGTTTCTGTCTGTAAAGAACTTGCTGCCATTCCATTCATATTAAAAGTAAGTCCAGCACCGATTAAGTCTGCTACTGCTTTAAGTCTAGGTTTAGCAGCAGTTATAACAACATCATCTATAGCCAACCAATCATCTTTCCTCATAGTAGTAGTAGCATTACCTGTCATTCTTACCGGTTTCTTATTCCCCTTTAGTTGGTAAAACTGCTGACCCTTCTTATTTACCCAAGGGCGAAGAATACCAGCATCACCATTACATGCGATTAATCTATCGGCAACAGGACCTGATCCTATACCGTTCATAATAAACTCATGCATCTTATGTCCTTTCAATAAAATATTAACTCTTATATTTATTCAAATTAAAAAACTTAATCTTTACTTTAAATTAAACTATACGAACTGGTGTAAGAGCATTTGCTGTATTAGAACTACCTGTTAAATCAAGTGATCCTGTAGACATTCCTGGTATATGAACACCACCGGAATTTACTATAATAGTTCCATCTCCATTACTCATAACCTTAACACCAGGAGTAACCACTGCTCCATCTTTAAGAAGCAAATTAACTTCAGTTCCCTTAGCAGGAATCATAACTGTAACAATTGCTTCATCAGCATACACATCATCAACTGTTTTACCCTGAATTTGATCTTCCATCGCTACAAGAGTCTCGTCACCTACAGCACCACCAGAAACATCATGTTTTATTACATTCCCATCTGTATCAAGTTCAACAAGCATGCCGGGATAAATACCAGCTTCAGCTGCTACATATTCCTCTTGCTCAAATGGACCTTTAGAATGGATTCTTTTAATTACATCCGCATCGCCTATAACAGTCATGGCAAAACCTTTCAATATTAAATCATTATTCTTATTTAGTTGTTAAACAATTCTTACTTATTACTTTGATTATGCTATTTTCTTTTTCTCTGCATCAAAATTTAAAACTGGTAATGGCAAACCCTCTTCTTTTTCATCCGTATTACCTACCGGATCTCCCTGACCTTCAAAATTAAGAGCTTTAACTTTTTCGATCTGCTCCTTAGTATTAGATGCTAAAGATGCTAATCCTTTCAACTCACCTATTTCTTTTAACTTGAGTTGATCTTCCGTGAAGATATTTTTCTCATTAGCAATTATAATACCAATCAACTTGGCCTTGTCTGCTTTATAAGAATTCATACCATTTGTTAACATTGCTGCTACTTCAGGATTACCTATATTTGCTATAATCTGGTCGGCAGTCTTCTCTTTATTCTCAACAGTTGTTTCCTCATTCTCATTTAAAGCCAATGCTTCATCAGCTGCTTTCTTTGCTGCATTTTTTACTGCTTCCGTTTCTTCATTTTCTACGGGAAGCATTTTCTTTAACATATCTTCTTCCATAGCCATTAAAGCATCTTTATGTTCCTCAGCCCATTGAGTACATGCGTTTGCTATAATAACATCCACTAATTGATCTTTATTCATCTTCAAGTCCTTTCTATTAGTATCATCTTTATTTCCTATGATAGAACCATCTTCAGTTCTAAATACGATTGACCTTGTGACCTTTTCTCGTCCTCCAATAAAAGTAACTTCGCCATCATTAATAGAATAATTTTGTTTATATAAAACACCATCATCTGCATAGATGAAAAAAGTATCAAATACTTCATCTATCCATAAATCATCATTACTTTCTCTAAGCTTAGAAGAAATCAAAGTCCATATATCACTATGACTCATTTCATTAAAGATTAACTCTGCTAATGCCTGTGTAACCATTTCAGCATTCTTTGCCAACCAATTCATGCCTTCTAAATTCACTGGAGTCTTTTTTAGATCTATTTCAACAGAAGTCCCTGCATTAGAAACATTCAATCTTAAAAATCCTGCACCATCCTTTATACTACATGCACCTTTTAAATCAGGAAGTAATGCTAAATGATCCGGTCGATAGTTTCTAGCAATGCCTTCATAAGCAATTCCATTAAATTCACCATCAATTTTTTCATTATCAGTAAACAATCCAGTAGATAATTCCATCACTGTATTATTTTTGATTGCTTCTATAACTCGTTCATCTACCTTACCAGCTTTATTAATATCAATCCATGCCTCTGCTTTTAACTTACTGTCTTCAAACTTAGCATGCATAATTAAACCTACACCATGATTCTTTATAATATCAGGATCACAGGCAGTAACTCCTCTACCATCTTTTTTAGGATGATAAACTACCACTGGTTTCATATTCCAAACTTCAGGAGTCTTTGCTAATTCGTTGGCAGGATATAATAGAGGGCCATTACTTCCCTGCAATACACCCTCCACAATCATAACCATAGGAGCAACAAGATAATCTTTCCCATCCATAGAATCATGTCTCGTAACTCCAGTAAAATTGACTATGATCTTTTGAAATGTTTCAGTAGGTTTGTTATTCAATGTGATTCGTTTTCGTTTGGATGTCTTTTTCTTGGCTACTTTTTTATTTGCCATATCTATTCCTTTATCTTTAGTTACCCCTTACTTACATAGTAAAATATACGCTATGAATGGCTAAAAATAAAGCTTTTTAATAAATTGGAGGGAATCCTGCTATGAAAGAATAATAAATAGATAGGTATACAGTGGTGTTTAGAAAGCCCTTGTAAATAAAGGGTTTACAGATATATGGGTATACTTAAAATGAGGGGGTAAAAAAAATTAAAGAAAATTCAATTTTCTTTGAGGTTATTTCGATACGGTGAACGTTTTCTTCGATTTCAGGTTAATTATGCCTTTGGTATGCTGATTGAAGTGATTATTGCAGACATCCCTTTTCCTACCACTTTTAGAAGCTGAATAGATAACTCCGAGACTGCCAGCAGTTGATTGTCTACATCTTTTAACTTCACATTGATCTACTATCATAATTTTTCCAATATCTCTATTATCTTTTTAGAATCTTCATCATCCGGCCAACCTTTTCATCCTTACATCGTATAAGAATAAACATCCTAAGAGTTTTCAATTCTTTCTTTTGCCTATCACACTTCTCCATGTAATATATCAAAGCAAAAATGTAATAAGAAGCAATACTCCTACCATACAATTTAAAATCATATCATCAAACATTTTTAATTCCCCAAACAATAAAGACCATAGATAAAAGCAGCCCAACTAGATGCTCCAATTAATAATAAAGCAATACCTACTAAAATATCTTTTGGATCATTCACTTTCTTCTTCTTTCAATTTATAAAAGTCAGGTGCCCGACTCACCACTGAGCACCTGACTTCGGAGGAGGGTGATGAAAAGCTGTTTACTTTCCCAATCACTCAGAATCTTCTTTCTTTTTAAATGCCTGTACTAACCATCCTGCACGAGTTACTGTTTCCCATTTTCTTCTTAAATGTCCTGCTGCTACAATCGCTGCTTTTTCAGAAGTATATATAGCAGTACGAATAACTTGATCACCTTCAAAATCATAAGTTACATTATGTTTCTTTGGCAATCTACAACCATTATAACCTTTACGTTTCATGCCTAACTCCAGCACCAGGAGCTTGTTTAAATTTATAAAGTCCGATCATACTTGTAACCCGCATGCCAACTTTCTTTCCTCTTGTAAAAAAATGCTCAACCTTTTTAAAATCCTTCTTCAACCACTTCATTAATTTCTTTTTGACTGCTCTCTGCTGGCTCATTATTCTTTCCCTTAAAATCTAACCACTTCTGAACTGCTCCATTTGATAACTTCTCAAATGCCATATCACTACTCTTTGCTATAGCATATGCAAACGCTACTATAGGAGATTCTTTATTTATTAACAATTCAGCTTTAAAGAAAGCGTGAAAAGCTGCTACTTGCATTCTATCTCTTGCTGTCATATACGAAACTGTCATTATTATTACTTTCTTAAAATAATGTGCTGATGCCGGAGTTAGGACAATGAATCCTTTTTGTAGCACCAGCACACCTAACCAACCAATGCCCTTTACTATGTTATCTTTCTCACAATTATTCTCCGTAACTCAATTTTGTTGATTTCGGGAACCAACCTTACCCTCGATTTACATTCATGCTATCTTGTATTAAAACCTATCGTCTGAGCGTCCTCTTTCAAATGAGCATTTGAACCACCTAATCCTTTCTTAATGCCACGATTGGTATAGATAAAAGCTGCTAAGCTATTTACTTTTAAATATAAAGCAGGTAGGACTTTTTATTATTACCTACTCTTCTCCACAGTTAGCTCTCCTGTGATGCCTAGAAGCGACTCTCATTAGTCACTGCCTCATAACAAAACTTATGAACTTATCAAATAATCAACTTACATATATATTATAACAATCCAGCTTAATAAATTAAAATAAAAATCTAATTATTCTAATAATTCTTTGCCAATCCACACAGAACGGCCTTTAATCTCTTTAAAAGAGCGTTCTTGTACATTCTTCCCACCCTCTGCTTTTATGGACCTCTTTATGGCACCATCTTTCCTAGTACCTCGTAACTGCCCTTTTTCCTTACGATCCTTATTAGCAGGGATCCAAGCACATCTACAATTAGGGTGTCTGGGTATCAATCCCCTTGCTTCTTTAATCGTCATCACAGCACCTTCTAAAGCAGCACATTCAGGACAGACTCTTTCATCGCCTGCTGTGATCCATTCTGCTTGAATACCTACTTCTTCAACCCCTAATCTTTCAAAAGCATCTAATTGACCTTCGGCGTGTGCTCTTACTATTTCTGTTCTTGCTAAAACATTTGCTCTAGTCCTCGTCATCTTAGTTACATTATCTCTTAGATTACGAGATATGGTTGCTGCTCCTTGTCCCTGCGATAATCCCTCTGCTAAAATCCTAGACATCTGTTGATCCATTGCTGCTGTAATTCCTTCAAGTTCAGTAAATGCCCTTGTATAAAGTAATTCGATCTTCTGTGTTACTTCAGGAGCAGCAAAAGCCGTTCTAATAAATTCAGCTTTACCTCCTTCAAAAAACTTAGGAGCGTTTGCCAATTCCTCTGCTCTCAAATCTGTATAAGCTCTTATAGATCCTTTTCTATAAGCTGATTGTATATAAGGAGCAGTCCACGGTCGATCATCTATACCACCAACAGTAGTCAATATACCAGCATCAATTTGTTGCTTTAACCACCTACGATATGATTTAACTTTCTGAGCATTCGTTTGTGCTCTCCATGCCTGAAAAGGAACTTGTTGATTCTTCGTAATGGTATTTTGAAAGATAGCATTACTATCCCCTAAACCAAAAGCATCATCCTTTACTACTAATTCATTTATAGCTTTGCTTAACTTTTTAAATCGTCTTGTCATATCCGCCACAAATCTATTTTGTAAAGTAGTAGTTCGTGTTGGATCACCTCTTAATGGACTAGCCATTTTTAATCCTTTCCAAATTAGTTATCATCATCGTCATCATCATCATTAAAATCAGTATCTTCTGGATTCTGCAAACCAATAGCATTCTTTAGTATAGCTTCTGCTTCTTCGGGTGTTCTCTTTAAGAATATAGTCAAGTATTCTTTTTCCGAGATCATAGCATTAACACCACCAGCAACATATTTTGCTAATGCTGAAGTAAGTTTATCTGCTACCTCTGCTATATCCAAATCAGTAGGAGTATTTAAATCAGGCCATACTACTAAATATTCCGTTTCAGGCAACACTCCCAATATTATCAATCTGTCAATAAATAACCTAATAATATAAGGAATAACATAATTATTCTGTCTGGATGCTAATCGTTTATTCCATGTCTTAGTATCTTGTGTACTTGCTAACTTAGCTTCTTCTGTTCCTAAAAATATTCTATAAGGCACTCCAAGACTAATTGCTATGTTCCTCATATTTGCTTCTATATGTTCTTTTGGAGATGATAACGTAGGCTCTAATGTTTTAACAGTTATGTTTTCAGTAGCTAAATACCTTTGCATTCCATTACCATACTTTTCCATCTGATCTTTTATAGAATCAATATCCAGTGATCCTTCAGTATCAGGTTGTGTTTCAAAAGATAATCCCTGAAATGCTCCTTTCCAAAACATCTCACCACTTCCACCAAATATCTTTCTTAAATCTAAAATCCGATTATAAACAGACTGCATCCTTGGGACACCATTAATTTCACTGGATTCTCTATTGTCTGCTATATGAACTATCCTTGTCCAATGTATTTTGTTATTAATACTTTGAACTCTATCGGTAGCATCATCGTCTGTTGAAAACTCAATTGAATACATAACAGGCATCCCAAATCGAGGGCTTGTAGGATTAGTTTCTTTTTTATCTATTGATACAGCAGCTTGATCAAACGGTTTTAGATATATGATTTTATATTCTTTAGTTCCAACCTTCGCACCGGTTACTTCATTTATTCCTTCTACCGGCTCATTCAATGCTTTGCCGTCATCAAGACCTATAAGCAATACACCAAACTCTCCTATACCACTTAATATATCTACACGTTTTAAGTAATGGAAAGCTTTAGTTTCAGCTTCTACTTCTTTCCATTTCTTTTCAAAATCAGTATCTTCAGGATTTTCGTTTTCTATAATCTCTGGATTAATAGCCCACGATTCTTCAGGATATATCTTTACTACCCGATTAGCTGTGCCATTTCTTTTATATAATTTTTTATAATCCGTTATTGATATAGGATCATCAGGGTAACGACACTCATGATTTATGTCTATGCCTATATTCAATAAATCAGTAAACAAAGCACTTCTGCTCATGGTTGTTACATTACCTACTATCTTACTAAACTCATTTCTAGACATAGTAACCTTTTCATCACCATCTACCTTTGGATTCTTTACTTTCGGCATAGGAGGAGTATTATTAACTTCCGGTAATGCTTTCTTTTTACTTTTTGACTTAGCCATCTGTATTACCTTTCTTCTTATCAGGAAGTGTTTTTAACATCTGACCATACACTTCTAAATTTCTTCTATATTCTTTTCCTATTCTTTTAGATTCATCTGTTTCTTCCCCCATAATACCAAACATACCATTTTTCATACTTCTATTAGGTGGTGCCGGAGGAGGTTCTTTTATATCAAACATCGTCATTACCTTTCTTAATATTTAAACTATTTATTTTCGCACCAACATCAGGAATATCTAAATATACTTTTGCATCTACAGTTCCTAATGATACGTGTGCTACCGATCCTATTCTTTTCTCTGCTAACAACTTTGTAAACAATCGGATAAACTCATCTTCCCACGGTTTATCTAATCTAATTAAAAACTGTTGATCGTCAAATGTTTCTATTTGAATTACTTTTAATACTTTCATATTATCAAGTCCTCACTTTTAAAACATCTATAATTATTTTTTTATTCTCTGCAAAATGAATAGCAACTTCTTTTGGGTTTATTGCTTGTATATTTATTTGAATTCTTTTGTTATTTGCATCAACCTGAGTATAAATTACCTCATCAAAATCAACCCCATTCCCCTTATATCTTGATACAGTTCCATCGGGAAAAGTTAACTCCATTAAATCCATAGTAATAACAACTCCCTTATCTGCTAAAGAAGCACTTACTAACACACTCGGCACTATTGGAGCAATACCAATTAACCTTAAAAACTTTCGTCTATTCATAATATACTCCTGTCATATTCTACAGTCTCAATTGCTTTTCCTATAATATCCTCATGTGTCTCAAAAAACTTACCTATCACTTTATTACAATCACTGTGTGTTATAACAGGAGTTTGATTACAATGCATACACCCCAAAGTAATCCTACTATCATCTTTCCCATAAGTTATTAAACTTAAAGGGCTTCCACAGCAAATACATTTTAATTCATAATTATTCATCCCGCATTCCTTTCCGCTATGTAATCCATATAGTCTGCCATCGTCTGAGTTAACCTATACATAGCATCCCACTGCTTTTCTCCTGCTATCCCTAATATCTTAACATCGCATTCTGGATGCTTTCCTAAAAAGAACTCACGAAACGTCTTAGCATTGCCTATTAATTCTTTTTGGGGTTTTTCCTCTCGTGGTTCTAACTTTCTAAATCTGATATCTTTAAAACCAGCTTCATCTTTAGGAGTTATTCTCATCTCATCCCATATTGCTAATCTTTCACACCACTTAATCATTTCTTTTTTAGTTCCAGCAACACAATTTAATGTCCCTTTGTTTTTTAAAATCTCCTTAATATGATCTGGTACCCATGCAGGCCTAACATTATATAATCGCTTAATAGGAACCCATTTAACAATCCATCTTTTATATAATGCCTGTCCTAATATCTCAACTCTTTCATAACAACCACCAGTCCATCCACCAATAATCCAAACTTTAGATCCTTTGCTAAATAATCTAAAACCTGAACTATTAGCAACAATCCCATAATCTTCTCTGTTTTCTTCTGCAAACTCTTTCAAAGCTTTCATATGTACTCTAATACCTACAAATGGATCATACATCTTCTAATCTCCTTCTATTTAAATCATGACATTGCCTACGAATTTTACATCACTATTTAATATATTCACAATGCACCACACATACTTGTATATTTTTTGATAGCCTCACTTACAGATAAACCTTCTCTTTTCATAAGTATCTTAATTCTATGAACTGCCATTGCTGGATCAGGCTTATATTCAACAAACGGATCCTTAACCATTATTTGCTGACGTATTTTACTTGCCGCAACATTATACCCGTCATTATCACTCATCTCTATTCCCTGAAAATAATGCACCTGCTCTTCTGCCTTTTTTAGCTAACTTATTAAATGCTCCACTGAAAGCATCTACTTGATCTTTAAACTTAGAATATGGAAAGAAGGTTAACTCACTTATAAAATCTATATTCCAGTCTGCTCTTTTTAAAAACACGTTCCCATTATTAACCTGTACCGAAGCAGGATCGGCTCTCAGTTCCTTGGATGATCCTGCTCCGGAAGGCTTATCTATAAATACTCTCCATCCTGCTAAATTCCTTATGGTGTTTTCCGCTGATTCTTTTCCTCCTGATCCCGGTTCCTGCTCAATTCCAATTAATATACCATACCCGTCAATTTCTGCTATCTGTTTTATTTTCTTTTCTCTTTCAGCAGAACCCCACCTACCCCGCTGTATATCTAATATAAACCACCGCTTATCTCTATCTAATGCTAATAATAAACCGACAGTAAAAGAACCCCTACCACCTTCTGTTCCTGCCTTATCCCAAAATCTACATCTTTTTAACCACTTCATTGGTACTTCTGTCTCAATTTTTATCTTACCGGTCTTAAACATTCCACCACCTAAAGGAACAGGCCATTGAAGGAATTGGCCTGCATAACTATATTCCCCATCTGCTTGATACTCATTTAAAACTGTCCGCGGAAGACGGATAGGATCCATCAAGCCTTTTTTATAGTATCGTTTCAGATGTTTTGGTTTTATCTTATACGTAACTTCCGCAGGCAGACATATATGTTTTAACTTAGGCAAAGTTTTGTTCAATTCAGCTGTTTTTTCTATGTGTTCAATCATATTAGTGGTACAATCATTTTGATGTAATCGCTGCATTATGAGTATAGTCGGTGTTACTGCTTTATTAACTTTACGAGTAGGAAGAGTTTCATTCATCCATCTATTAGCAGTAAACAATTCTGCTTCACTTATTGCTTTCTCAGGATCTAATGGATCATCTATTATAAGAAAATGCCCATGTCTGCCTGTCACTGTACTTCCTACTGATACTGCATATCTAGTTCCACCTCTAGTATTCTTATAATTACTCTTTGCTGTTTGGTCTCTTCTAAGCTTTACTTTTGGAAAACATCTTTGATACTTTTCTGATATAACCACATCTCTTCCTTTTACCGCTAACTCTAATGCTAAATCGGCATTATAACTTCCCCCTATAATTCTTGCTGATTCCATTCTTGTCCATATCCATGCAGGATACATAACTGTACAAGTTAAAGATTTGGTGGATCCTGGTGATATGTTAATAATGAGGTCATGTAATTTAGGTTTCTTTTTAAATACTCTTTCTGCTATAAATTGAAGTTCTTCACAAAGATATTCTATATGCCAATTCCATATAGGATCTTCTTGTTCAGTAACATCCCAAAATTCCTGTACAAAATCATAGAATGATTCTTTACAAATGGAAGCTATCAAATCATATTCATCTAACTTGATTTCTGTTCTTCTTTTCTTTGTTTTCTTTTTGCTTTTAATAATGCTTTCCTTACGTCCAAATCAAGCTTTAAATGGTCTACACTAACGATTCCATGTTCTAACTCACCTGCTAAATTCATATCAACTTCGATCTTTTCATTATATCCTCTATCCTTATTAAAAGTCTTATTCACGAAGATGGTTGCTGCTGGATTTCCTCCTGCTACTAATTTGGTTAAATGATCTTCGAAAAAATTCTTTTTATGCCAGTTAAGTTCTTCTATTAACTTACCAAATTCATTATCTTTTTTCCACGCTTCAAAAGTGCTTCTGCTTATACAAACTTTTCTTAATGCCATACTAACTGAGAAATTAGCATGTACCCATGCATAAACAAACATATGTTGTCTGACTAATTTACCTCTTCTCTCCAATAACGCTTCTATCTTTTCAAAACTTCCTTTTTTCCCATCGAGTTTATTTATTGCTTTCCAGGTTTTTCGGTTCTTATACGATAGTCTTTTATAAAAATAATCTCGAAATGAAAGTGTTTTATTGTCCTTCCCCCGATGTTCTTTTCTGCCCTTGTCCAATGCTAACTTAAATAACTTCTTTTTCTTCTCCCATTTAATGAAAGTATGAATTGAAACACCTAATGTTTTAGACATCTGATTTTCAGTCATCCCTGACTTTGCTAAGTTGTATATATCTATAACAAAATGATCTTGCCACAACGATTTAGCCATATTAAGAATCCTTTCTTTTGGATATACCTATACCCTTATTACTCTTTGAACCCAAATCAATTCTTTTCAAATACCCTTTTATGCCGAAAATGGGTATATATTTTAAAAAAAACTTTACCCCAAAAACCTTATTATTAGCCCAAAAACAAGCATTTTATAAAAAACTTAATAAATTTTCAGAAAATACCGATTTATTACTTTACTAATAGTATTTATGGCGTATACTTTAGATAGTAAGTTAATAAATTAATCAATTTTATTAAAGGAGTTAAACAATGAAAATCACAACAAAACAAAAAAATAGTTTTGGTGAATGGACACAATCAACTACAAAAGTCTTGTCTATTAGTGAACCCCATAATGTTAGAGGTCGTATCACAGGATCGAATTGGGCAGTAAATTTTGAAGTCCCATCAACATTAGGTAAGACTGGTAAACAAACCAGAACAAAATATTTTAGTAGGAAAACAGAAGCTATGTCATGGATTAATAACATCAAAAAATCTTAAATTATAACTTAATCAACTAACTTTTATTTAAGGAGTTAAACAATGGCAAAGAAAAAAGAACACTTCAATCAGGTAGTAAAAATTGCAAACGAACGTAAAAACACTTTACTCACTAAACTTCAACAAGATCAAGCTAGTCAATTATTTAACCCACAAACAGAACGTGCTTGGCAAAATGAATCTGATTTATCTGCTTCTGCTTCTAGTTTAGAAGTAGAACTAATGCGTGGTATTGACAAACTGGAAGTTGCCCTATCTGCTATCCGAGAAAACAAAACTTTACTTCTTAATAGTTGTGGTATTCTTCAAGGAACACATCAAGCCATTGAACGTGGTGTAACCGAAGTCAAAGAAAAAATGAAAAACCGTTTATATTATTCTGAACTATTTAAAAGCTAAGACCGAAACGCCTTCGGGCGTCTGCTGCTTGTGGCAGCACTGATGAGGTCAAGTTAATAACTTTATTTAAGGGATTAAACAATGCTTAGATTAATGACAAAAAGTCACAAAAATGGAAGCGGCGAACAGGTCTATTTTTCAGAAATTGACGACGAAAACAAACCGGCAGAAGACTACTTTTTTATGGCAGAAGGGGAAACCGTTGATATTGACATTTTAATTGATTGTCCTGAATTGGAAAATTGCTGCTTTCCCTTTAATCGTGCTTTGAAAGCGGTATAAATATTTAAGGTCGGGCAGAGTAATAGCTGCCTGAACTTAAATGTTTTGCTAACTTTAATTAGGAGTAACAAAATGAAAGAACAATTCAGATACAAAAAATTCAGCACCATGATCAGGATCAAGTATAAAGATGCTGATGGAAATCAAGAAATATGGGAAGCAAACCAGCAAGATTTGATCTGCACGATCGAAGACATAGTAGATACCTATGCAGAACAAGGATACAAACTTACTGCCCGTCAGCTTTATTATCAATTAGTATCAAGAGACATAATTCCTAATGCTCATAAAGTTTATGTTAGAATCTGTAACTTTTTAACTGATCTAAGATATGCCGGCATTATTGATTGGGATGCAATTGAAGATAGAGGCAGGGTTCCTACTAAATCCTCAGAATGGGACACTGTGAGTGATCTGATAGAATCTGCTCTCTATGCTTATCGTCTTCCCCGCTGGTCAAATCAAGAATACTATGTTGAACTCTATTGCGAAAAGCAGGCAATGGAAAGCGTTCTTCTTCCTATGGCTAAAAAGTATCATATCTATTTTGGAATCAACAAAGGATACTCAAGCGCTTCCACCATGTATGCCATAGCAAAAAGAATGGAAGAAAAAATAGCAGAAGGAAAAAGATGTGTCATCCTTTATCTTGGAGACCATGACCCCTCCGGGCTTGATATGGTCCGAGACATTCAAACAAGAGTCTGTGAATTTTTAAATCTTTCAACCATGTGCCAAGAATTTGAAACTATTCAGATTGCTCTCAATAAAAAACAAATAGATGAATTTGATCCACCACCAAACCCCGCTAAGATAACCGATCCTAGAGCGAAATGGTATCTAAAAGAACATGGAAATAAAAGCTGGGAGCTAGATGCTCTTGAACCTAAAGTCTTATCTGAAATTACCGAAAAAGCAATTCGTAACTATCTTGATATTGATCTTTATGAAGATTGGATTGCTAGAGAACAAAAAGAAAGCAAGAAACTAAAAGCATTCGGAAAGAGCTTATAATGAGTAAATACAAACTAATCAGGATCATTCAAATAATTATTTTATTGCCAATACTAATCGTATGCCCTAAACTAGGTCAGAAGATATGGAGGGCCAGGAAGTTAAAAAAAGGTGACAGGGTAAAAGTTTTTGATCATCGTCTTTACATAGATGATAAGAAAACCCCATTAAGTATAACTATGAAGAAAGCCACTGTCATAAAAATCTATATAGAAGAAGATGATCCAAATAGAAAACTTACTGATGTGCGTTTCGATTATAGAGAAGGCATAAGCAAAGGACATTTTATTTGGGGTATAAGACCAATAATTTTTTAAAGGAAAAACTAATGACTGACAGAAAGCAACAAGAAGTAAACTTCAAAACTGAGATCAGAACTTTGATGGTAAGACATGATTTGAGTATAGCCAGACTAGCAAGAGCACCCGAAGTAAATCTTAATGCAGGAACTCTTTACGGTTATTTTCAAGATCGTAAGGATATGACAGGGAAGAATATTGAAAAAGTTTTAAACTATTTAAGATCATTATAACAAAAACTTTATCAGGAGTAAAGCAATGGATGCTATTTTAAGAAGGGATGCCCTAACCGAAACTTATCTTGATGTAGAAAACTTAATTAATTCTATCGTCTGGAAATTCTGGTTAAAATATGGTGGTGAAAAAGATGACTGGCAGGCACAAGCAGATTATATATTTGTTAAATCCTATGATTCTTATAAAAAACAAAGAGGAAAATTCTCAACATGGCTTTATCTTAATATCATTTATCACCTTAAACGATATTACAAAAGACTGCTTAAAGAAAAACATATTGAAGTGGTTGATAAAAAAGGAAATGATATTCCCTACTTTATGATCGAAAGAAAAAACTCTTTTTCTAACATCATAGATATTATAGACGAAGCAAAAGAAGATGGTAAAACTTTAATTGCTTTAATCCTTGATCCTCCAACTGAAATGCTTTCCGTAAACACTCCGAACAACTCAAACATTAAAAAAGGTAATCATCCCTGTCACATGAAAAGCATACTCAGAGCACATCTACTCAAAGTAGGATGGACCGGCCAAAGAATAAAAGAAAGTTTTGAAGAAATAGGAGCAATTATTAATGCTTAAGAAAGGAAATGAAAAATGAAAAAGGGAGACATAAAAACCAGAGTAACAGCAAGCGGTCTTACTAGACATAATACGCAGTGTAATGGTTTAGTTTTATGGAATTATAAAAAGAAAATATATGTATGTCCTAGATGCAATCCAAAACAAGCCAAACAATTATTAACTCGTGAAAAAAATGAGGAGAAAAGAAAAAAGATAAAAGTAAATTTAACTTATGAAAAGAATACGGGAATCATTAGAAAAAAACAGATGAAGCATAAACGAACAGCAATGCTTTTAAAAATGGCAAAAGGTTTATCTATGGCTGAATTAAAAAAATGTCACTTAACTTTCAAAAAAAATTAAAGCAAAACAGAAAGAAATTAATGCTTAAAATCAAATACCCAAAATATGTAAAGCCATTTCAAAAAAAAGGCGTTCGTAAAATAGAACACTTTAAAGGCAGGGCATTACTTGCTGATGAAATGCGATTAGGCAAAACGCTCCAAGCATTATTCTGGTGTCTGAGTCATCATAAGAAAAGACCGGTCATTATAGTCTGCCCTGCTACTGTAAAATATGTATGGCAATATCAATGCTGGGAACATATTAAAAAGAGAGCTTTCGTAATTGAAGGAACCGGAAAGATAAAAGAAAGTGTTCATCCACCTGACTTCATCATCATCAATTACAAGATACTTCCGAACCACATGGAATATCTATTGTCTTTGAATGCCCAGGTTCTAATAGTAGATGAATGTCACTATATCAAGACCAGGACAACGCAGAGAACTAAAGCAGTCTGGGAATTGGGTTTGTCTATTCCTAAAAAAATAGCGATCAGCGGAACGCCTCTGGTTAATTGCCCTGCTGAACTATGGCCAACACTTCATTTACTTTATCCTAAGAGATTCAAATCATTTATTCCTTATGCCTTTAGATATTG
>SDBT01004155.1_pt1 | contig 24698 bp, 23 predicted proteins | sample 2277101 | NCBI WGS metagenome assembly SDBT01 (sample SAMN10404973, study PRJNA504765) | marine sediment metagenome | isolation source: marine sediment core GS10_PC15, 103 cmbsf | place: Arctic Ocean: Southern Knipovich Ridge | collected 2010 | reverse complement strand
CTGTAACTTATTTCAACGGCTCGTGGTATTTTTGGGAAAAGGCCTTCACCTGCCCCTTCCACGGCGCCCCAACCTTCCGGATGTACCGAAAAGCCGCCGGGTCAAACTCAGATGTCACGATGTACCGTTTCCACCTGACCGACCTTGTGCCTTTTCGCAGCGAGGTGCGTTTTAGCATACAGCACGGTCCATTCAATGATGTGCCCGGAAACTACCGCAGTCTGGTGTTCTATTACGGTGTCTCTGACAATGGTCTAATACGCTCCGACATGGTAAAGATGGGGGATGAAACAGACCTGGCGGCGCATCAATTCCGGCAAGAAGGCAAGGTGTATAGGCTCTCGGAAAAGTCGGGGTTTTTCGAGGGCGAGCACGACGGCAGTTGGTTGGGTAAACTGGAAAAACCCAAACACAGGTCGTATATGACATCTAACTTGCTTCTCACCGTGAGGGGTATTTTTAGCCGGCCGAAGAAGGAGTCGCCTGACCGAAAGACTTTTCTCGTGAGAGAAGATTCTTCAACCTATGAGTTCATCGTGAAGGTCGACCCCCGCAACCGGGGCGTGATGCTAAGGCGGCTATTCGACCAGAGCACTGCGGACCAGAAAGCCGCAATTGAGGTCGACGGCAAGCCCGCGGGAGTGTGGTTCAACGCCGGTCGTAACCGCTGGAAGCGCTGGGCCGAGGACGATTTTATGATCGGCCCCTGGTTAACCTCAGGCAAAGACCAAATCAATATACGAGTGACTCCACAGTCAGCGGTTTTTACAAGTAGCGAGTATCAGGTATTTTCTCTTATATATTGAACCGGCTGCAAAACCCTCACCTGCCCGGGAGGCGAATTCACTGATGTCTAATATTGTATTAGCTGATGGCAGTATAGCAGAGCAGCCCGACCCGGCTGAGCGGCGGGTGGTGTGGATCATCGTTATTGGGCTTTTAGTATCCACGATCTTCTTTACCGTCTTGCACCACGGTTTCCCGCATGTGCTAAATGTGCCCTCGAACGAGGGAGTACCCTATACGGATTATCCCTCGATGTTCATCCTCGATCTGATCCCCATCGGCCTGGCCTGGCTCTGTTTCCACCATGCCTGGCGGCGTCTGGGGCTTTACCGGGCCATGCTTTTTCTGGGCGGCTCTTTCGCCTTCACCGGCCTCGAGGAAAGTATGTGGATCCTTTTAGGCCGGTATAGTCAGGAGATTCAGGTAGCGCTTCCCTTTGCCCAGGAAGCAGCCCTTGGCGAGAGCACTCAAGAGATCTCCGGCACCTATTATTTCACCCGGGGCTTCTTCTGGTTCATCGAGACGCCGGTAATGGCCTGCCTGGGCTGGTTCTTCGTGGCCTATTCCTGCATATATGTGGCTGACCTGCTCATGCCCCGGGCTCGCATCCTGGGGAAGGCCGCGGTGGGCGGGCTATTGGCCGTGAACCTGGACCTGTGGCTCGACCCGGTCCAGACCCATGAGGCATTAATGTCCTGGGTATGGGCCGAGCAGGACCCGATAAGCATCTTCTCTATCCCCTTGAGTAACTTCATGGGCTGGTTCCTGCTCATTTTCCTGTTCGCCCTGGTGTTCGACAGGTTGCCTGATATGGTCAAGCGGTGGGGACCGGCCAGGGCCGCTCTCTACTTCTACGGGGTGCTCTTTGCCTTGGAGATCGGTATCCTTATTTTTTTCGTAATCTACGGCTCGATCGCCATGCAGCTTTTTCCCGAGCCGGTTAACCTGACCATTTGGGGAATATGACCATGGAAAATCCCCCCTACCCCCCTTTTTCAAAGGGGGTAAATAATTCCCTCTCCCCTGGGGGAGAGGGTAAGGGTGAGGGGGGGGATTTAGTGGCGTTTCCCCCCGGCTTGCCCCGATGTTCATCGGGGTGAAGGCATCGGGGGGGAAAGGAAGTTGTTGAAAATGCCTACTCGACAATCCTCACGCTTCGATAAGATCTTGGATTACTTTCCCATCCTGGCCTACTTCTGCTTCTGGCTGCAGGGGGCGGCCATCGGGGCTATTATCACTGGTGAGCCTCGATTGATGAAGCTCGGCTTCGTCACCATACCGGCAATCGTGGCCATGATCCTGGCTGTCTTCAGAATCCGCAAGCGCCACCGGGACCCAACCGATAACCAGAGCTGACCGGGAACCGGTTTCCATCTTAGTTGAATCGACTTCTACTACATGTATTTGATATTGGTTTTAGGACAGAAGAGCAAGCATTCGATGGTAGGCAAGCCAAAACCCAAGGCCGGCGGCCACCGCCGCAAAGGGCAGACCCAAAACCGCGCAGAGGATGATCCTGCGAGTTGACTGCCACAGTTCGGCATCAGCGGCCCCGTCCTCAAGACGTCTCTTCCGGCGGAAAACAAGGAAGATGCAGGTTAGGTTGGCGGTAATTGCCGCGGCCACGCAAAGGACCTTTCCAATATGGAGCCAAGAGAGCGGCCAGGCGAGCGCTGCTAAAATAATTCCGGTGATGAAAACACCCGTAATCAGAGGAAGCTCTACCAGGAGGTCGATCCAGAAATGAAAGCGAATGGAGTGTTCATGCAGGTTGCGGCGGCGATACGGGTACAGCTCTATTACCGTCTCGGTAGCTACCACCCCTCCCCAAAGACTTAATAAAACCAGGTGAATAATAGAGATCAGATTTATGGAAGGCAACGATTCCATAGATATTCCTATCTTGGGTAATATATTGTATACTCTTTTATACTTCCGACAAACCGTGTCACACTGCAGCTATCTCTCCCTAAGGGCAAATGTCTCTTTATCTCCTTTAAGTGTCAAGGGATTACCATCCACCTTAAGAGATATGCCCCTGACCACAAATCCTGATTGGGGAGAATCATCAAGCCCCACAAAGGCAAACCTGCCATCGGTCTCGACTATTATATCACCAGGAAAGGTTATAGCTACGGTACCTCCGGTGCGATTTGCAATGATGAGGTCCCTTTTGCCATTGGCATTGGTAACCATCAGTGCCGCTGCCTTTGCCGGTGCGGTTATCACCTGGACATTCGCCGGCATCTCATCTTGGTTCACCGTTCCTGTCTTGTAGGGATAGAGGGCGGCGATGTAGGATATATCAACTCCATCAATAACGGCATCGATGACCACATGATTCCTCAACTGCCTATCGGTCTCAAACTTGTGAACGCCCGGAATTTTATCACCCTGTTGAGTTGGCTCAATGAATGAGGAGGGACCTCCAGTGGAGGTTACCGACAGGTCGAAGCCCGCCTTCTCTCGCTCCCACCTTCCTCCCAAGAGGCTGCCGGTACTGGTACTGGTATATGTTCCCCCGCTGTCATAGCCTCCGTAGCCGTGGACGCGGAATCTATATTCATGCTCAGTGGAGGCGTCCAGGAAGTCCGAGATTACAACATAGCGGTCTCTGACAAACAGGGCCGATCGAACCACATCGGTCTCCTGATAATTGGTCCTGGCCTCGGCATAATCGAATATCTCGCCATCATAGGTGTTCTCCAGATAACAATCGGTATCTCCGAAAGTGGTCAGCAGGCCCTTATCCGGAGGGCCCTCACCGTCTATTAACACCAGATTATGGTTCCAGGCGTGGGCGGTAACTGCATTGTCGTTACTACTCGGCTTGTAGTAGCCGGTATCCATCGCCAGGTACTCACCGTAGGCATACATCTGAAAACTCGTTCCGTCAACATGGTCGTGGACGGTCATCCGCACCGGTCCGCTTTCCGCCATCATCATGAACCAGATGGCATCGCCGCCCCAGTCACTCCGGAACACCGCATTACCGGCATCCGGCAAGAGCTGGGTAGGGGACCACGGAGGCTCGGTTGCCCCGATGCCGTCGTCGAAATAAATCAGGTAATACATCTCGAGGCTCATACCATGACGCATCGCATAGGGATTCCTCTCGTTTTCAATCCAGTCCCAGGCATACCGCGGCTCACCCAAGATACCGGTGTAAAGCCCGATGGAATTGGTGGGATTAAAGTTGGCATCGCCAACGGGTGGTCTATCTCCGCTGGGGAGCCTGATCTTCATTGTCCAGTCCAGAGAGTTCTGGAACCGCTCGGTATAAAGGGGGTTGGAAAAGGTATAGGGCTCTCCCTCCACACAGGAGATGTCATCCCACGGTGGTTCCTCTGTTCTCAATTTGCAATCACGCGAAACGACCGAGGGCTCCCCAAATGTATTGTCGTATGCTATCAGGGCAGGAATTGCTCCCGATAGGGCAAATCCGAAATAGAATGGCCCTTCGGAGACACCTCCGTCATCCTGGATGTAGTGGCTCTCCGGACCGAACATTAATCCGAGTTCCGAGAGGGAAAAGTTCCACCACTTTTCCCATTGCGGCACATCCGGGAAGGCAATGGCAGCGTAGGCGATAGCGGCAGAGGTGCGGATATTATAGTTGTTCTGGGTGGGAAGCAATATAACCGACCACGGTCCTTCAATGTAGGCGGAGAAGAACTTATCAACCAGCTCAACAATGCGCGCCTTGGCATTGTCGGCTTCCTCACCGGTGATATAGGGGGTGGCTTTCAGGAGGTCCCATGCGTTGATATACCCAATCACCGCATGGGGAATGCGGATGTTTACATCAAATACCTGATTGGTCTCAAAATCGGTTCTTACTCTGTCCAGAAACTCCACTGCCTTTCTCCCGGCATCCTCATCCTCATAGATATAGGCAAGGAATGCATTTGCCTGCGCTCCCTCGGCGTTGTGTCCCTCCTCTCCGTGGCCCCATTCCTCCGGATCCCCGGGCTGGTGCTCGTAAGCGGCCATCTCATATACCTTCGATAGAATCATGTCGTAGGGTTCCCGGTCTATGCGGCTTAAAACCAGGGCTCGATGCTCGGGCAGCATCAGCATGTGAGGATGCTTTGGCTGCTGCGGCTGCTTACCATCCTTCCCACAGCCTACCGAGGATACGCAAACACAGAGGATCGAAATCAACACAATCTTTTTATAATAGTATAACATTTTCACTCCGTTTGAAGGTTTTGCAACAATAGCTCTCTCTCACAAAACGCCAGGATAACCGCTCCTATACCATAGCTCACATTATCCCTTAGCTTTACGCTGTTATAGTCATCAAACCCTCCGGGCTGGGTGCCGGTAGAAGTTCCCGAAAGGATAAGATTCCCCTCATCATCAATATAGATCTTCTGCTTCAAACCTTCTATTCCCGCCTGAATATTGGGAAGGTATTCCTCACCTATCAGTCCCTGATTTATCCCTTTGGCCAGGCTGTAGGTGAAGAGCGCCGATGCCGAGGTCTCAAGATATGTTTCGCCGGGGCGATTCATAACCGTGTACCAGAGTCCGGAGGTATCCTGGTATCCTGCTACCGCATCGACAAGCTGGGAGTAAATATCCATTACCTTACTCCGGTTAGGATGCTCAGAAGGAAGCACGCTTAGTAGCTCGGTTAGAGAAGTAAGCACCCATCCGTTTCCTCGTGCCCAGAATACCTGCTCCTGCGGGACTTGCTCTCCGCCTATCCAGGCGTGTCGAAACAGTCCTTCCTCCTTATCTTGAAGAAGGGAGGCGAAGATCTCTACCTGATCGGTAATAAGGTCGAAGTATTTATTCTCTCCGGTCAGGTAACCGAGCCGGGTAAGGACAACTCCAAACATGAACAGGGAATCTACCCACAGTTGAGGATTATCGGGAAGGGGGGTTCCCAGGTGGCTTATCCCTCCCTTAGGTGTTCGGGGCGCCTGGCTCTCTAAGTAAAAGTAGATCCGATCCAGTGCCTCCTGATACTTCTTACTGCATGTCTCCTGGTAGAGGGCAGTCAGGGCGATTCCCGGGGGACAGTGGTCACTATATATAAGGAGAAAGTCCTTGGCAAGGTGATAATCAATCCAGCTCTGATAATAGGCTTGGAAGCGAGGTTCTTCAGTGTATTAATAAAGCTTCACCAGACCGAACATCAATACCGCTTCTTTCCAGTCCCACCAGTTATTCTCTGGTGGCAGCTCCATCCACTCATCAGCCAGTGCCTGGGCAGTATCCAGCAAATCTCCGGAAAGGCTATGATAGGTAGGAGGAACGACACACCATTTCTCCTTATCCTTTTCCCCGCAGAAGGATAGGAGGAAGGGTAGGAAAAAAATGATGAAGAAAAACCTTCTTATCAACGGTTTGAATTTGACTTCTCTTGGTAAATCACTTTTAAAATGGAAGTATGTGGCTATCTTGCTCATAATTCTAAGTACCAAGAATTAATTTAAACCGGAAAAATATTGCTGTCAAGTTAAAAGGTTTTTTCCTTTAGAGAAGGTCATCCTGGGTAGGCTTGACCCTTTTACTTGCACTGACTGTATTCCAATTTCTATAATTCTCCGCTCCATTAATATTAATCAATAATCTCTACAACATAAACCGGTTCATTTGAGATCCTGACCATCAAGCTTCCCTCATTAGACTCAATTTCTGTTTTATCTCCGAGCATCCCCACTATTTCGGTTTGGCTCCCGCTTATAGGAATCATGATCTCCCGACTCTCCCCCTCACTTGCCTTCCAAAGCACCGTGACCTTTTTCGATCCGGTTTCATCCTCAAAGAGAAAGGAATATTCATCTTCCTGGAGGTCTAATTTCACCCTGAGGTCTTCGATAAATTCCGTATCCCCTAAAACCCCTGCCATGGTTTGATAGGCGCGGTAGGATTCTTTTAGCTCCGGTGGGGGAGGGTTCAGGGGGTCGGGGTCGTATTTTACCAAACCAAAATAATTTTCCGATGAGGGATTGCCCCCGGTACCATCAGTAAAGGTATACCAGCATATAATTTCCACCCCCTCACTTAAGGCAATGATAAAGGCCCTAACCAGGTATTCTGCCTGCTCCGAATAGGTAACATTAGGAATGTAAGAAAAAGGTGGTGGCTCCGGGGCTGCCGGCCATCCAAGCTCGGTAATCCAGAGTGCCTTGTCATCGTCTCCGTGCCCCTTCAGGATATCCTTTATCGCCCCTATCATCTGGGATACCGAGCCCATTGTGGTTTCAAGCTCCGGAGATTCAATCTGAAAAAATGTATAAATATGGAATGCCATAACATCGAAATAATCCCCGATATCAGGGTGAAATTCATAGAGCTCCTTTAAAAATCCCCAGTAGTTTGGAGCCGCATGCAAAGGTGCCATGCCCCCAAATACCACCCGGCAGTCCGGGTCTACCTCCTTTGCCGCCGCATAGGCATATTTTAAGAGCCTTCCATAGGCCCCCGGGTCTGGCACGGGTTTCCAGAATCTCGATATATTCGGCTCGTTCCAGATCTCCCAGAGCCCTACTCTCCCCTTAAAATGCTCAACCGTGGCTTTTACAAAGTTGGCAAAATCCAGGGGGTCTATGGAGGAATCATTCCCCGGCTCACTTTGGGCCCAGGGGACCGAATAGGTGAGAAGCCCAATGAATTTCTGTCCATACTGCTGGGCCTCGTCAACAATAGTATCATATCTATCGAAGGAAAACTCGCCCTTTTCCGGCTCTATTTCCCTCCAGAGAAAATCCCTCCTTAATACCTTAACCCCGATGTCCTTGGTCAGTAAAAGCTCGCGTTCCCGCTTCGCGCACGCCTCCTCCGAGTCTCCGGTAGAAAGATGGGACGAGGTCCCAAAACCCGTTATAACCGGAGTGAATTCCGGCACTCCCCTGTCTTCTTCATCATCCCCGCAGCTCCAGATCAGCAGACCCACCATCAGGATGCCGATGGCCAATATGCTAAATAACAGTTTCTTCTTCATCCCGTATTCTTCCCTACCTTTTATTTCAAGGAAGGTATAATTAGTCCAATAAGTTTACCGCATTAAAACCACGAATTTTTCTAAGTTAACCGCCCACTTAAAATAAATTGGAATCTTAATTAATCTCAATTTGTCAGAGTGAACGACACTACAAATCCGTCATTTACTCCCACCACAAATTCAAATATATCGGCGACAGTCATATTTTTTACTTCTTCGTCAAAATCATCAGGTGAAATGCCTGAACGGATTATATGCATCTCATAACTGCCTGACTCAAGAAAAGACAGCGGTATCGTAACCTTCTCATCTTCATCGCCTCCGTTAATTCCGGCAATATACCATATAGAGCCACTACGACGAGCAAGGATAATGTGACTGCGCGGATCACCACTGAGAAATCGCGTATCATCCCAAGTTGTAGGTACTTTTTTTAGAAAATCTTCAACAAATGAAAACGCTGAAAAAACCGCCCGGTATCCCTCGCCGGGATTAGAGTCCGCACGGTCAGCAAAGTGTTGCCATCCTGATTCAAAAATCACTGACAAGGCCAGTTGATGAGCGTAAGTTGAATCAACCTCTTCCAATGCTGTCTCGAATACAATTGGTGTGTAGTCCATGGACCCGATTAAATTACGGAGAAACGCATTGATTACATTTTCCCGTGGTCCTGGGCCATGCACGGGATACTTATAATACTCGGCCCCCCGCACTGCTTCATGAGTCATCAAGTTCGGGTAAGTGCGTTGCCAACCGCGAGGAATCGTGGCTCCGTGCAAGTTAACCATCAGACCGGTATTACCGGCATCTTCCAGAATGCCCAAATATTGTTGGATGCGGTCCTGCTTATCACTCTCAAAAAAATCAACCTTGATTCCGGCAACCCCCCATTCTGCGAGTCGCTCCATCTCTTTTAGCCGAATCGCAGGATCAAGCATCAGGTCACGCGGTGTTCCCATGTTAATAGTATGTTGGCCACCAGAATTATACCAGAGAATCACTCCCACTCCCTGAGCGGCGGCGTCCGCAACCAATTTAGGCATCACGGTTGCAACATCTGACCATCTATCCCAGCCCTCATCGATGAGAATGTGCTCCCAATCCATTTCCGAGGCGAACTGGATGTATTCCCGTTGCAACGATTCGTTACCAGTCCATTGGCTGAACCAAGACCAGGCCACCCGGCCTGGTTTAATCCAATCTATGTCTGAAAGTTCGGCAGGGCGGCTCAGATCATCAACTAATGTCGATTCCACAATTGTAGCAAGATCGCCAACAATCGCTACCCGCCAAGGAGTGTTAAAGGGAAGTTCGGCCTCCGGAAAAACATCACCAATCTTATTTCCTTCTGCCTCTTCGGGAAAGCGAATGCGGTAAAGATTCTCAACTGGCTCTTGGTGTAACCGCGTTCCACAATAGTTGTGATCAAGGTCCGCCTCGGAAAGCAAAACCCAAGTATCCGTGTTTTTGATCTCAAAGAGTGCGGGAAACGCCCATCCGGTGGAATTTGTCGAATCCCCAACCGTCACTTCTTGGGGCACCTGCTCATATGTACCAAAGAACAAAACCCCTCCCCCATCATATGGTGTCATGAACGCAACGGAATCTGACAGTGGCGCAAACCCAGTCGCTTCTCTATTCACTATAACCTTGCCGTCCCCCAGCAAACGATAGCGGAAGGCAATGCCGTCATTGTGTGCCCGTAAGATGACTTCAAACTTCCTGCTTTCCTGATTTTGAAATCGAAGGATGAGTTCATGCCCAAGGACGGCGCGTTTGCTCCGCTTGCCCACCAGCATTGTGTAGTCTCCTTGTATTGTTCGCTCCGTTGATTGAACGAAACGCAGCCCCGTTATGAATGATTGCTTATCAGTTTCGATGCCGAGTGAACTATGCTCGAGCACGGCTTCACCATTACTCCTGACAGTATAATAAAGGCCCTGACCGGCAGGAAAGTCTGCCGTGCCAGAGAGATCGAGTTGTTCCACGGTTATTTCAAGACTGCCACTGGGTGAAGTCAAGGTCCACTTGGAAGGTCTTGGGCTTGACTCAGAACAACCTACACACAACATTAGCCCTATTAGCGTAAGCGTCATCGCGAACAGAGACATTTGAATGCGCTGCAATACATTAGTCAAGAAAAACATTTTCATCATATTTAACGGCTTTATTTAATTGTTCGAAGCTGTGGCCACATTGTTTATTTAAATACAAATAGCATCTTATAATTTTTTTTCACATTTCTTTAAAAGTTGTTTAATACAATGCTTTCCCACAACTTACGATCCTAATTTATCTTCTTCAGAACTCGATGTCAAGAATTTACAATTTCTCCTCCATTACCTCTGGAAGTTATATGATATACCGCACCAGGAAATTCTACCCGTAATGATCCCGCCACAATATAAAAACATACCAAATTAGAAATTATATTTCAAGACCCCCAATTTCCACTCTATGCTCCTTGCACTTAGAAAAATGATTCTGACCCCTTTTCTCTCGTTATTTAAAGTTTACTACATCTCCTATCTCAACGCTTGCTTTTTTAGCTATGCTTAGAGGCACTTCAATAATGAACATTGCTTTGTTTTTTGGAAAATAAAAACTAAACGGCTTAAAATTTTCCTTAATCTCAACTACCCTCAGATCTTTATCTAAAAAAAGAACATCTATTGCATAAAGAACAAAAAACATATGCAGGGGCCTTATTTTCTCCGACTTAAACCTCAAAACAAGGCATTTATCATTTAATGGCCTTGAAAACATCAAGCCAAGGGCCTTTAAGAATATATTATCATAGATTTTTGCTTTGCTTACTATTATCCTATTCTTTGTTATATTCCTGAGCATTTTGGCCTTATTAGAACCTATAAAAGCTGTTTTTCGCCCAATTGTCATCACTGATTTAAGATCCCCCCCTTTTCACCGATTTGAGTTCCCTCCTTTATATCAAAAAAGTATTAAAGGTGCAAACCAGCCCATTAAGATCCTGGGGAAAGCAGTAGATTTAGGGTCAAACCCGGACAGGCTGTTGTCCAAATAATTTTTTACTCCGAAAACATTAAAACCAAAAATGCGTTAACGTAGGGGCCGATGCCTGCCTGCCATAGCTTCAGCGTAGGAGGTCTCTGTCGGCCCGAATTAGGGATGGACAGAGCCTGTCCTGAGCCACGCCATTGGCGTGGTCGAAGGAGAGGTCCACCCCTACAGTTCGCTTAATACCTAAGTTTTACCGTCATTTTATACCATTAAGATTGAGATGAACTACCGGTTAAACTTAAGGAAGAAAGAGCTTTCAGGAGCTGGGTGAGGAATTGGGTGGGATAAGCGGAGATGCGTTAGCGCATACTCATGAGCGAATTCAAAGGAGTATGAGAAAGGACAAAGAAATATCTCGACGAATAGAGCGGATTTATCGAAATATTAGTCAGTAGTCCGGGTTTGACCCTGATAACCTCTTTGACAGGTGCCCTTTAATGGGTGACCCCATGCCTCATTATCTATTTGCTACGCCAGGACCAGCATCTTATCATACAGAAACTCAGGCGCTAAATCTGCACCATTGTCCCAAACAATGGTTTCAATATCTGGATCGACATGAAATGATTTAAACCTGTCAAGATCTCTCAAGGGCTCAAACATCTCCCCCGTGAGTTCATCGTGCAAATCGACCTCGCCGATCGCGCCATCATTGAATCGAACCCAGATCACATAATCGCGCAAAAACCTGGCTTCTTTTACGTGAAGAATCATATCTACTCCAATGGCGCTATCTTTGACAGAGCTTTGTTCTGCTCCGCAAGCCGCCAGTCCGCCAGAAGTTCCTCAATGTGCAACTCGCGCCACTCCTGGACAAAACCCAACGCCCTTTTCAAGATTCGTCCTGTCACTTGAGCGTATATGGGGTCAGGTCTACACTCTTGACAGAGATAAAAATGATTTATAATCATAAGGTTGTCAAGAGTGTTGACCTGACCCCTCATCTACTTGATCGATTTCTTTTATTAGTAGCGGCGTCCGCCTCCGCCATATCCTCCCCTTTCGCCTCCGCCATATCCTCCCCTTTCGCCTCCGCCATATCCTCCCCTTCCGCCTCCGCCGTCACGACGTTCTGTTGGAGGCCTGGCCTTGTTGACGTTAAGGTTGCGGCCGAGTAATTCCGTTTCGTGCAATCCTTCAATGGCGGCCGTGGCGTTCTGTTCATCGTTCATCTCAACAAACCCGAACCCCTTGGACCGACCGCTGTACTTGTCCTTGATGATGTTAACTGAATCCACCTCGCCATAGGCCTCAAAAGCCTGGCGCAGCTGATCCTCCGTTGCATCATACGATAGATTTCCCACATAGATCTTCATCCCTTCTCCTTTCTCCTTTCGAACAATAATATCGGAATATCGCCAATAAATTAATTTCCGAGAGATGTTCGAACCTGTTTTGCCCTAAATATAAGGGGCCTGTTCCTCGATCAAAAGGCGAGTTTGTCGAGCAGATTGACATACAAACTAGTCATCCAATAAGATTATAATCACTTTTCCCAAAATAGCAAGCGAAAACTGGATCTGCCCTGGCGAGAAATTGGTAAATCGTGAATGGGGGCGCCGGGGGCGCAGTGCAATCTCACAAGTTTCTAATGAATTGATCCGCATCTTTTTTACCGATTACCTTGAGAACAACAACGACTGGTCCCTCAATGCAGAAGAAAACTCGATATTTGCCAACCCGCAATCGAATTTAGTGGACGTTGGTTCTAAAACAACTTAAGAAAAATGACTCTGACCCCTTTTTTCTCTTGCCAGGTGACCTTTAATGGGTAACTCCTCAATTTCCCCCACTAAAACAAAAGCCCTGGCGGAGCCTCGTGACTCACAACCAGAGCTTGGTATTCCCAAAGACCCAAAAGACGTATTATCTATTAAATATCTTAACTCTTTATATGCTTATGGAATACATTCCTGCTGGATCGTTATAGACCAGAAGACAGTTTGACAGAACATCTCTTCCTACCAAAGCAATAATTCCCTGAGGTTGATATATTATTTGAAAAAGTAGTTCTAACTATGGCCCAATAAGCCACTTTCAAATTGGCCTCTTAGTTACAGCCGATTAACTGTCATGGCGCAAACGATCTCCTTTTTGTCATTTATGACTCTCTGCTATACGGCCTGACTGTACATTTAGTTTGCGTATCGTGCGGCAGTTTATTGACATTCTACAGTAGGCCAACCTTCGCTATCCCAATATAGCCTCCTTATATGCAATACAGATCTATAGTCTTTATCCGCGTCGTATGCGTGATGAACCAACCAATCTTTCCTATTTTCTGAGAACACCTCGCAATGTCCGGTACCGATATGGTTGCCATCCTTTTGAATAAGCAATGTTCCCGAACCGTCTAATAGATTATTGCCATCTTTTGAATAGTAAGGTCCCATCACGCTTTCCGACCGTCCGGTTCGTATCTCGTATTTTGTTTCCGAGCCCTTGCAGCAGCTATTGAATGATAAGAACAAATAGTAGTACTCGCCGCGCCGGTGGATATAGGGTGCTTCAATTATCGGGTCCGGCTCAGAAAGCGGACGCATCGCAAGCGTATGAAATTGAGGGGGCTGATCAAGGAGCCTTAGACTTTCCGGGTCCAACTCCACCATCATGACCCCGCCGATAGTAGAGCCAAACGGTAGCCAGACCCTACCATCGTCAATAAATAAACTTGCGTCAATTGCATTGTACATAATCGGAGAATCGCCGCATACATAATCAAAGTCATCGACAAAAGGCTCTGAGCGCAACACCAACCCACGGTCTTGCCAGGCGTAAACAGCCGATTCGGGGTTCAATGTCTTGTTTACCGCGTAACCCGTTGCTGCATTACAGGTTCCTCCGATGTGAGACTGATAGAACAACACGAACTCGCCGTTATAAAATTCGATATCGGGCGCGCCTATGTGATTTGCCTCGGGAATCTCCTCCAGCAACCAATCCGGCAAGGCATTGAATACCGAACCTTCCCTCGACCAGGTCACCAGGTCCGGCGAACTGTAAATTTGCCCCAGGGGACTGCTGGAAAAAATATAGTAGGTATCATCCTCCTTTATAATCGTGGGATCATGTATATCGTACACATCACTGCTAAGATCCACGATATTTTTACTCTGCACACAGCCTGTCGAGCCTCCGGAGTCGTTGCACCCGCTGATCGCAAGAAAAAGAATTGCAGCCAGCGTATAACTGAAATAGCAATTTCTACTTCTGTTTTGTAAGCCCATCGCATACTCCTTCCTACGCATGGCTTCCGAAGCATCAGCTTTAATGTGAAATTCGTTCGATTCGGTCCGGCATTGATCTGCTATCTTACAGGTTTAGATGCAGCAGAGAAAGAAGAATATATTTAAAGTTACGCTTTGCGGAACCTGTATCTACTACGACGTCATGAGCAGGTTCGATAGACCGCTAAAGTCCTCTCATTACAAAGACTTAAAACAACAGAAACCGCTCGAAAGCAGTTTCTGTAAAGAGAATAAAATGGTGGAGCTGAGCGGGATCGAACCGCCGACCTTCTGAATGCCATTCAGACGCTCTCCCTAGCTGAGCTACAGCCCCATTCTAATCTATTAATTGCCAGCTACAAGTTGGCCAACTTACTCGATCTTGGCCCCGGTATTCTACCCCGCACTGGTACTGGAGGACTTTTTAGCTTTTGATGTCCTTGCCTTAGCCCTGGTGGTTTTTTTTGGCGGAGCCGGAACAACTGTTTCCACCTCCTCTTCTTTCCTGGAGACCTTTTTTACTTCAACCTCCCGGGCAGAGATCTTTTCTTCAACCTTATCGATCTTGTTTTTAAAGGAAGTCAGCTCTGTCGATCTCAGCTTTCCTCTTTTCAACAAATCATAGGCCCTCGAACCCAGATCAGTAAGCAGGCTGTTCCTTTCCCTCTTAAGGCTCATTATATCCAGCTTGGTCTTGCTGACCTTCGATAGCTCCAGAGCCTCTTCTTTCACCCTTTCAGCCAGATCATATATCCTCTCCTGAATCTTCTGAAGGGCATCTTTTGCTTGCCGAGCACGTCCTTTCCCCTCCTCTGCCATCTCTCCTCCCTTCTATGTCTTCAATTTTAACAAATTTTAATAAAAAAATAGCACGGGTTTGAGGGTATGTCAATAACTTTTTCGCTTGACAACTCAGGGGAGCTTCTCTATCCTTTAATTTAGGCCGGGATGGCGAAACTGGTAGACGCACGGGACTCAAAATCCCGCGGTCGCAAGACCATGGGGGTTCGATCCCCCCTCCCGGCACCAACCTCTAAATTAGAGAAATATTATTTAATATCAAAGCTTAAAGTTCAAAATCCAGTTCAGTGTTCTGAGTTCAAAGTTCATTTAATCCAGGGAATAGCAAGGAGTAGCAAGGAATAGCGTGGGTTTGATTTTTTGAATACTGAGTTCTGAATCCTATCTATTGGTATTTGAATTTTGGATTTGTTTAGGGTTCAGGATTTCGGATTTAGAATTTATCGGATGGTATTTGGATCTATTTGAAAAGTTTACTTAGATTTCGGGACAAAAAAAAGCCACTCGCCATTAATTTGGCGAGTGGCTTTTCCCACCGCATAGCACTTGCACTGATAAAAAGCCGTGAGCAGCCCTCTTTTCGCCCGAGGTAACCAGAGGCCTAAGTTGCTTTTGTTCTGGTAGAAGAAGAGGGCTGCTCGTTATTATCTCTTCTTGGTGATTTTCTTCTTCGCAGCTGGCTTCCTGGCTTTCTTCATCACAGCCGCCTTTTTCTTCGCAACCGGCTTTTTCTTCTTCGCAACTGGCTTTCTGACTTTCTTCTTTGCGGCGGGCTTTTTAGCTTTGGCTTTTTTTACGACCATTTCCCCTCCTTTTTTAAATTAATGTCAATTAAGAGGTAGCACTCTTTGCTACCCCAGGCGAACCCACTTAAGTTAATCAATATGTTGTTGCTAAAGATTATAATACCCCCATATATAGTATGTCAAGAAAAAAATTAAAAAATTTAAAAATTTTTTTAAAAAGGCTCTCGCTCAGAGAACTTGGGTAATAACCTTATTTTAGTTGATAATTCCAGCCATATACCTGTCCTGAGCCCCGATGGGCATCGGGGTCGAAGAATTAGATTCTTCGCGGAGTTTATCCTGAGCATAGATTCTTCGCTTCGCTCAGAATGACAAAAAGCGAAGGGCTCAGAATAACGAGATGCGAAGAACTCAGAATGACTACAATCTGCAATCTGAAATCTGAAATCTAATCCGCCCTCAGGCGGATAGGGCCTGGACGGCCTGTCGGACCAGTTCCAGGATCGAGGCAGGAATTATTCCGAGGACAAGGATTCCTATTGCGGCAACTATTATGGAGAGAGAGGTCGCAGGGGATCGATTGCACAGGGTTACTTCCCCTTCCGGCTCACGCATATACATCACCACTATAACCCGAAGATAGTAATAGGCCGAGACCGCACTGCAAAGCACACCGATAACCGCCAAACCAATAAGATCAGATTTCACCGCAGCACTGAAGATATAGAACTTGCCGATAAAGCCAGCAGTGGGCGGTATCCCGGCCAGAGAAAACATAAAGATAGCCATTGCTAATCCTAATAAAGGATATTTGAACCCCACCCCGGCATAGCCGGGAATAAGCAGGTTCTCTTCCCCCTTCTTCTCTAACATAATTACCACTGAAAATGCACCGATGTTCATTAGAGTGTAGATTGCCAGATAAAAAACTACACTGATCATTCCCAGTTCGCCACTTGAGACAAATCCCACCAGAACATAGCCGGCATGGGCGATGCTGGAGTAGGCCAGCATTCTTTTAATGTTATCCTGGGCGATGGCAACCACATTCCCGATAATCATTGTTATCACCGCAATTGTCCAGAGGATCCAGCTCCACTCAGGCTCCAGGTCTCCGAGAGCAATAAGCAGGACCCGAAGGAGTGCAGCAAAGCCGGCGGCCTTAACCCCGACCGACATGAAAGCAGTAATGGGGGTAGGAGCACCTTCATAAACATCCGGAGTCCACTGGTGAAAGGGGACAACCGCCACCTTGAAGCCGAAGCCCACAATCAGAAGGCCACATCCGATGAGCATAACCGGATCGGCTGCTCCCTCCTGGGCTCCAAGAAATTCCACTATTCCCTGAAGATTAGTAGTGCCAGTCGTTCCGTAGATCAGGGCGATCCCATAAAGTAAAAAGCCAGTAGCAAAGGCCCCCAGGAGGAAATACTTAAGAGCTGCTTCCAGCGAGCGGACTCGGGTGCGACGGAATCCGGCCAGGATGTAAAATGAAATGGAAAGAAGCTCCAGACCCAGAAAGATGGTAATCAGGTCAATCCCGGCCGACATGATCATCATTCCCAGGGTAGCGATAAGCAACAATACATAGTATTCTCCGTAATCTATCTCCTGTTCCTTGAGGTAGTCGTAAGAGATCAGGATGGTAAGAGCAGCGGAGAGCAGGAAGAGCAGATTAAAGAAAAGAGAAAATTGATCAAGGACGATCATCCGCTGAAAGGTTAGCTCTTCGAGTCCCCAGAAATTGAAAGAAATCACGGAGGCAGTGATTATTCCCAGCATACTAAGAAATACAACAAACCATGTCTTTTCCCTGGGGATAAATAGTTCAGCCATCAGAGCCAGAAAGGCAAAGATGACAAGAGCAATCTGGGGGGCAATGGCAATAAAGTTTATTGAAGGCAGAGGTATACTCATTTTATATAGAGCGCTTAAATATCTGTGGATAATATTTCATTCATCATTATGCTGAATTATGCTGAAAAACTCTAAATCCCAAATCCTAAATCCTAAATAAATTCTAAATTAAAATATTAAATATTCAAAACTATTCTGTCTCTTCAAGATCGTAATCCCTTCGACCCCGCCACAGGCGGGGCTCAGGACAAGGTTTTGTATTTTGATCCGCCTGAGGCGGATTGGTCATTTATCCGCCTTAGGCGGATTAGGATTTAGTGCTTCGTGCTTAGAATTTATTCTGTCATATCTATGAAAATTATTTTACCGTTTCATATAATATATACTCTTCCTGGTTGACATATACTTGCTTTACCTCTTCGGCTTTAACCATATCCATTGGCACCGGCTCTCTTTCGACTACCTGAGATAAAAAGCTCCCTACCGAGGCATCCATCTTTTTTAAGAAGGGCCGGGGGTAAAGGCCGATGAGGAAGATCATCAGTATTATCGGGAGAAGCACCGCAATCTCCCGTCTACTCATGTCCTTGAGGACTCGATTCTCCTCCTTTTTTATCTCCCCAAACATCACCCGCTGGAACATCCAGAGCATATATACTGCCCCCAGGACCACGCCGGAGGCCGCCAGGATGCCATAGATATACCTGGCCTTAAAGACTCCGATCAGGATCAGGATCTCTCCCACAAACCCGTTCAGTCCTGGCAGCCCGATGGAGGAAAGGGTTACGATCATAAAGAAGGTAGCAAAGACAGGAATGGTTCGGGACAACCCTCCGAAATCCTCGATCAGACGGGTGTGCCGCCTTTCGTAGATCATTCCTACCAGCAAAAACAGGGCTCCGGTGCTCAGTCCGTGATTGACCATCTGGAGGATTGCTCCCTCGATTCCCTGGACATTCAGGGTAAACAGACCCAGCATCACAAAGCCCAGGTGGCTGACGCTGGAGTAAGCCACCAGCTTTTTCAGATCCGGCTGAACCATAGCCACCAAAGCCCCGTAGATTATCCCGATGATGGATAGCACGGCAATCAGGGGCATAAATTTCTCGGCCGCCTCAGGAAACAAAGGTATGGCGAAGCGAATGAAGCCGTAGGTTCCCATCTTCAGCAGCACCCCGGCCAGGATGACGCTGCCGGCAGTGGGAGCCTCGACATGGGCGTCCGGCAGCCAGGTATGGAAGGGGAAAATCGGCACCTTGATGGCAAAGGAAAGTCCGAAGGCAGCGAATAACCACAACTGAGCCCCCAGAGGGATGTCCACCCGGTAGAGTTCCATCAGGTCAAAGGTGTAGGTACCGAACTGTTTGGCATACATAAAATACAGAGCCATGATCGCCACCAGCATCAGCAGGCTCCCGAATAAAGTAAACAGGAAGAACTTTATCGTGGCATAGATCTTCTGGGGCCCTCCCCACACACCAATGATGAAATACATGGGGATTAGCATTGCCTCCCAGAAAACATAGAAGAGAAAGAGGTTCAGGGAAACAAAGGCCCCAATCATTGCCGTCTCCAGCAGGAGAAAGCAGATCATATATTCCTTAACCCTTTCGGTAATAGCCTCCCAGGAGCTCAAGATAACAATCGGGGTGAGAAAGGTGGTCAGAAGAACCAGAAAAAGGCTGATCCCGTCCAGGCCCAGGTAATAATTTATCCCGTAATCTCCGATCCAGGGAAACCTCTGGACGAACTGCATCGAGAACGTGGATGAATCAAAGGCAAAATAAAGGTAAAGCGAAACTATGAAATTCAGCCCGGCAATCCCCAGGGCCAGATGCTTGATTGCCCTTTCCTTCTTCCGTGGTATCAGGACGAGCGGCAATATCCCGACCAGAGGAAAAAAGGTAATTATTGAGAGAATATAGTTATCCATTAAATTGGTTTACCTCGAATTATTGTGAGTAAAAAATTAAATCCAAATACCAAAATCCAAATGTCAATTGAATGACAAATGTCAAAATCCAAATATCAAATCCCCCTCACCTTTACCCCGATGGACATCGGGACAAGCCCTCTCCCCTCCGGGGCGTAGTCCCCTACAGGACGGAGTCCCAAGGGGAGAGGGAACCTTTATTTTGTCATTTGAACTTTGGACTTTGTTTGAACTTCATTGTAGGTCGGGCATCTTGCCCGACATGATGGTCCCGCCTGAGGCGGGAGAAGCCCGCCCTACAATTTTGACATTTGACATTATACTCATGTATTCCATGAAGAGCCTAAAGATTCCTACCTAAAGGCCAAGTAGCCAATAATTACCACCGCTCCCAGGATTATGGAGAAGGCATAGCTCTGGACATTACCGCTCTGGAGACGGCGAAATGCCCGGCTGAATAGCTCCACCTGCCGGGCCACTCCATTCACTATCCCGTCAATAACCCCGACATCTATCACCTTCCACAGTAGATAGTTGGAACCGTGTTTTATTGGCTGTACAAACATAGCATTATAGATTTCGTCAACATAATATTTATTCAGAAGTATCTTGTGGGGTATGCCCTGAAACACCTTGGCAAATCTCTCGGAGAATGCAGTATTTCTGATATACATATAATAAGCAAAGGCAATGCCGATAAAAGCAACTGCTGTCGACAAACCCATCAGTAGATACTCTACCCATTCAACCGGGAGGGCCTCCCCTCCGGCGTGACCACCGAAGACTGGCTGGAGAAAGGAGTGAATTCTATTGATTCCGCCCAGGACCTGAGGAACACCCACATATCCGCCGATGATGGAAAGGATTGCCAGAACTATCAGGGGAATAGTCATAGTGCGGGGCGGGTCGTGCAGGTGTTCCCGGATGTGCTCCTCGCCCCGAAACTCTCCGTGAAAGGTCATAAAAAGGCACCGGAACATATAGAAGGCAGTTAAGCCTGCAGTTATAAGTCCCCCCAGCCAGAGAGCCCAGTGCCCATAATGGCTGCTGAATGCACTCCAGAGGATCTCGTCCTTGCTGAAGAAACCGGAGAGCAGCGGCACCCCGGATATCGCCAGGGTGGCAGCCAGGAAAGTCCAGTAGGTCTTGGGCAGATATCGGCGCAGCCCTCCCATCTTTCGCATGTCCAGCTCACCCTGCATAGCGTGCATTACACTACCTGCTCCCAGAAAGAGGAGGGCCTTGAAGAAGGAATGGGTCACTAAATGGAAGATCCCCGCCGCAAACGCTCCGACACCGGCAGCCAGAAACATGTAGCCGATCTGGCTGATGGTAGAGTAAGCCAGCACCCGCTTGATGTCGTTCTGGGCTAAAGCAATGGTAGCCGCATAGAAAGCAGTAACCACACCGATGATGGCCACGACCGCTATCGCCGTGGGGGAGAGCAGATAGATGAAGTTCATTCGGGCAATCATATAGGCCCCGGCAGTAACCATGGTGGCTGCATGGATCAGGGCGCTGACCGGGGTGGGACCCTCCATGGCATCAGGCAGCCAGACATAAAGGGGGATCTGAGCCGACTTTCCTACTGCCCCCATAAGCAGAAGTAGGGCAATCACGGTGATGACTTCCGGACTCAGCAGATAGCTACTCTCGGCAATCTCCCTGATATTTATGGACCAGATGTCTTTTTCTCCGAGACTCCAGAAAAGAAGAAATATACCGAGCATAAAGCCAAAATCCCCAATCCGGGTAACAATAAATGCCTTCTTTCCGGCATCGGCTGCGGATTTCCTTTCATACCAAAAACCGATCAGCAGATAGGAACACAGCCCCACCCCTTCCCATCCTACATACATGAGCAGGAGGTTATCTGCCAGCACCAGAAGAAGCATGGCAAAAGTGAACAGATTCAGAAAGGTGAAGTATCGGGCATAGCTCCGGTCTTCGTGCATATAGCCGACCGAATAAATGTGGATAAGGAACCCTACCCCGCTGACTACCAGGATCATTACCGCCGCTAATGGATCTACCAGAAGGGAAAGCTTAGAGAAAAGCAGGCCCGAACTTATCCAGGTATAAACCGGGTCAACGAGCACCCGGCCACCCTCCGGGAGGCCAATTAGTTTAATAAAGGTAACTATGGAAATTGCAAAGGAGATCCCCACCGCGGAGCAGGCAATCAGACCTACCCAGCGCTTGGGGAGGCGGCTGCCAAGGATCCCGTTAATAATTACCCCGAGCAGGGGCACCAGGAGAATAAATCTTATGTACTGAAAAACCTCGATCTTTTCCATCCTTTATTTGCGATCTTACTTACTAAATTATTGTGGGTAAACAATTAAGTCCAAATGTCAAATGGATAAGAAAATCCAAAAGCCAAAATCTAAATATCAAATCCCCCTCACCCTTACCCTCTCCCCTCCGGGGCGTAGTCCCCTACAGGACGGAGTCCCAAGGGGAGAGGGAACTTTTATTTTGTCATTTGAGCTTTGGGTTTTGTTTGAACTTTGAGCTTTGGCATTTGACATTAGATCCTCCTCCTATCCTTTCATCAAATTAATCTCATCAATGTTAAGTGTCCCTTTAAGTCTGAATATGGCAATAATAATAGCCAGGCCCACTACTGCCTCGGCCGCGGCCACAGTTATCACCATAAAGACGAAGATATGGCCGTCAAGGGAGCCCAGAAATCGGGCGAAGGCCAGGAAGCTGAGGGCAACCCCGTTCAGCATCAGCTCAATGGACATAAAGACAATCAGGGCATTCCTTCGGGTAAGGACACCGACTGTACCCACGACAAACAGGGCGGCACCGAGTATTAAAAAGTGAGATAAAGGAACCATAACTATACCAGGATGACCAATTCAATCATTTGCAATTTGCAATTTACAATTTCTTCAGTGCCTATTGCCTTCTCTTTGCCAAAACAACGGCCCCAATCATCGCTGTAAGCAGAAGCAGTGAAGCAATCTCAAAGGGAAGCAGGTAATCGGTAAAAAGAAGCTTTCCCACCATCGCTGCGGTTCCGAATTCCTCGGCCACACTCACGGCGGTTTGGGGGGCAAGCATTTTCACCCCGTTTGCCAGGAGCACCATAAAAACTCCGGAGAGGATAACCCCAAAGAATTTAATGACAGTGCGTTTAGCCCCTCCCAGCTCTTCATCCGAGAGATTCAGGAGCATGATCACAAAAAGAACCAGAACCATAATTGCCCCGACATAAATCATTATCTGAATAATCGCAATAAAGTGGGCCGACAGCAGTACATAGATGGCCGCCAGAGAGAAGAAACAGAGAATCAACCAGAGGGCACTATGGATCGGGTTCCTGCGGGTTATCACCAGCAGGGCACTGGCCACGGAAACTAAAGCAAAGAAGAAAAAGACTACCGTTTCCATTTATTTAAGAAGCTCCTCTTTAGTATATATCAAAGCCTCCCGGGAGTAATCAGCCAGCTCGTATCTATCCGTCATGGTAATCGCTTCCTTGGGGCAGGCCTCCACACAGAAGCCGCAGAAAATACAGCGCAAGATATCGATCTCATATTTTAAAGGATATTTCTCTATCTCCGGGTCAGGAGACTCGGCCGCCTCGACGGTTATTGCCTTTGAAGGGCAGACGGTGGCACAGAGCTCGCAAGCAACACATTTCTCCCGCCCCTGCTCATCCTTCTCCAGGCGGTGTGCTCCCCGGAAGCGGGGATAGATCTCCTTTCTCACCGTTGGGTACTGAATGGTCACCTTACGGCTGAAGAAATGCCGGAGTGTTATTCCCATGCCCTTCAGTATGGGCGGGAGATAGAAGTATTCTAAGATACTTAGCTTTTTATCCTTAAATCGCATTGGTTTAACTCGCTTAGCTCGAATTGTAAAATATAAATTGTAAATATTAAATTATTTTAATTTGCAATTTCCAATTTCCAATCTTCAATTTCCAATTAGATATTTACTACCATCACTAATCCGGTAACCAGAATGTTCAGTATTGCCAGAGGCAGGAGCCCCTTCCAACCCAGACTCATCAACTGATCATAACGAAATCTGGGAATCGTCCAGCGGACCCAGACAAAGAGGAACATAAGAAAGGCAATCTTGGCAAAAGTAACTCCCAGTTGCAGGAAGATAGTGAACAAGGAGGAAAGGAACTCCGAGGCCCCCAGGGAGATAAAAAATGAGATTATCTGCGAGGTAGAGATACCGGGGATCTGCCAGCCCCCAAAGAACAAGACAACAATTACGGCCGAGGAGGTGAACATATTGATATACTCGGCCATAAAGAACATACCGAATTTCATTGAGTTACTGAATTCGGTATGAAATCCTGCTACCAGCTCGGCATCGGCCTCCTGCAGGTCAAAAGGGAGGCGGTTGGTCTCGGCAAATGCCGCGGTTAGAAAGATAATAAATGCCAGGGGCTGAACCACTATTCCCCACTTGGGAAGAAAGCCCCAGAGAAGCGGGGATTGTCCGAGAACAATATCGTTGAGCCGCAGGGACTCGAAGATCATCAGCAACCCAATAATGGAAAGCCCCATCGAGACCTCGTAGCTGATCATCTGAGCCGAGGAACGCAGCCCCCCCAGAAAGGAATACTTACTGTTACCTGCCCATCCTGCCAGAACCGCCCCATAGGTCCCCAGAGAAGTAATGGCAAAGATATAAAGAATACCCACATTAAGATTGGCGATCTGAACACTTATCCCCCGACCGAAGAAGGTAAGGACATCGGTAAGGGGAATAACTGCCAGGGCGCTGAGTGCAGTGAAGGCGATGATCATCGGGGCCAGGAAATAGATCACTTTGCTTGCCTGATCGGGCACAATATCCTCTTTGAAAAACAGCTTGATGATATCAGCCACCGGTTGAAGCAGCCCCCAGGGACCTACCCGATTAGGACCCACGCGGTCCTGCATAAAGGCACTGATTTTCCTCTCGGCAAGATTCATCACATACCCGGCAGTGGTAAAACCCACAACGAGAAAGAAGATAATTTTAACAAGTATTATCCCTAATCCTATCCAGTCCATAATTTAACCCTGATTATGCGTGAACATCAGAATTATTGGCATATTAACAACTTATTTGCATTTATTTGGTGTAGGGGCTCCGATGTTCATCGGAGCCCGTCGGGTTCAATGGCCTACTTCGCCGTAGTTCAGCCGCCGCTTTAGCTCCGGCGAAGGTGGCTGGCTACAAAGGCTGAATATCAAATGTTCAAAACAAAGAACCCCTCACCTCTATCCTCTCCCCTCAGGGGAGAGGAAGTAATAACCAGTAACTTGTTCTGAGCCCTTCGACGGAGTTTATCCCGAGCGAGGCCGAGGGACTCAGGACAAGCCTGTTGAAGG
>SDBT01004154.1_pt1 | contig 24699 bp, 28 predicted proteins | sample 2277101 | NCBI WGS metagenome assembly SDBT01 (sample SAMN10404973, study PRJNA504765) | marine sediment metagenome | isolation source: marine sediment core GS10_PC15, 103 cmbsf | place: Arctic Ocean: Southern Knipovich Ridge | collected 2010 | reverse complement strand
GTAGCTCAGTGGCAGAGCAGTTGCCTCTTAAGCAATTTGTCGTGGGTTCGAATCCCACCGAGCCCTCGATAAAAATATTTTTAAAAGGAGGAAAATTGAAAAGAATTCATTGGATAATTACAACTTTAACATTAATGGTTTTATTATTAGTTCTAGGCTTGCCCTTTGATGCTAAGGCTGGTTTCAAGCAGTTATTGCCATTGGAAAATAATGGAGAACAGAATCATTTTATAATGATTCAGTATAAAGCAGCTTCTAAAATATGTACGATTACAACTAATGACCAAGTAAATCAGTTTGTTTGGACTGGTTGGAAAATGAGAAGTGGTATTACTGATTATTATATAAATTATAATACAATACCTGCAAATATTTCTAGAGATACTGTAAAGACAGTTTTTGATATGTCATTTTCAAATATCCAAGGAGCAGGCGGTGGAGTATTATTCCACTATGCCGGAGAAACATCAAAAAGTGTAGCATCTAATGATAGCGTTAACACTTTATTTTTTGCACCATTAACGCCCAAGGTTGTAGCAGTAACATATGTTTGGCTTGATAATAACAATTTAATGACAAATGTTGATACAGTTTTTAATAATCAGCATAGTTGGGCAAATACTGGATATAATGGTGAAAATGATTGTAGTGGGGCAAAAGGATATTATGATTTAAGAAATGTTGCTACTCATGAGTTTGGTCATTGGATTGGATTAGGCGATATGTATCATAATGAGGCTAAAGATTTAACAATGTATGGCTATGCAAATATTGGCGAGTTAAAAAAAGACAATCTCGGTTTAGGTGATATTACAGGTGTTCGGTCAGTCTGGCCGTGAAGTATAACTGAGTTGATTTAAAGAAAATTTTGAACTATAATATTTACGTGTTAAATATATGGCGCGTTCGTCTAGAGGCCTAGGATATCTGCTTTTCATGCAGAAGATCAGGGGTTCGAATCCCCTACGCGCCGAAAACATACAAATATTTGTTTACTTTTTAACTAAGGAGGTATATGGAACAAGACTCTAAAAAAATAATTGAGTTGCTTGCAAAAAATGAAGCAAAGTTAGCTGAGTTATATTTAGAATATTCCAAAAACTACCCACAAGATATTTGGCAAGAATTAGTAAGAGATGAACGTGTACATTTTCAATGGATTAATACATTGAAAGATATACCGGGTGTTGTTTTTAGTTCTGAGAGATTTAGTGTAGAAGCCATCGAATCGATGATTGAGCATATTGACAAATTAAAACAAGAAGCTCTAAATAAATCATTAATAGAGGCTTTTTCAATTGCACTAGATTTAGAAAATTCTCTTTTAGAAAAAAAATATTTCAGCACTTTTAAATCTGATGAAGAAGAATTAAAAGAGGTATTTGATAATCTTAATAGAGCTACACAAGAGCATGTAGCAAAAGTCAAAACAGGACTAGATAGAGCTAAAGGTGAGTTACCACAAAATAATGAACTATATAAATCTTGATTGAAAACAATTACTTTTTAATTTAAGTATTAAATAACTAATAAACGCAATAGAGACGTTAGTTGGGCATCGACCTTCGAATCTCGTCGGCGCCGCCAATATATAAAACGACCTATAAGGTCGTATTTTTAACGGCTCACACCCTGAGCCGTTAAAATTAATCTGTAAATTAAACGCCTCAACCGGTTGAGGCGTTTGGATGATTCCAGAAATCTTGCTTTTCAACCTGTTGTGAAGAACCGTCCCCAATAACAAATCAAGGTGTGGTGGAGCCCTTGCTTGATACCAGCCTGTTTCAAAAAGTTTTCTAAAAAAATCGTAGAAATTAAACTGCATATTATCAACTTCAGAATCGGTCAGCTCTCGCTGATAAAGTTCTTCAAATATTTCTTTCGTGGTTTTAGTGGTATTCATAGCTTTGTTTATCAGGGCTATACGCCGAAAACCTGTCAAGAGTCCATACAATTAAAAAAGAAACCTGTAAATCGTCAGGTTTCTTTTGCTTCTAACTTACGCTCGGCGTAATTTCCTTAGTTTGGTAGTTTTATGCCAAAGCGGTAGCACTTCCTTAGCCTGTCATAATCACCGAGCGAAATAAAAGAATTCAATAATTCGGTTGGAATTACTCTTTTAAGGTTGGATTTAGTGTTTTTAAGCCATATCTGGTCTATTTGCATATGAAATTCTGTTCTTAGCCAATTTATTATGTCATTCATACTTATATCGGCGTAAAACCAATTTTCACTTTCTCTATTACCCTTGAGCTTTAAAATACTTACCATTGCGAGGCACAAAAAGTAAGGGTCTGTTCCTCTTCTCTGAGTTGGCGAAAAGTTTATTGGTATTATTCTTCCATCACCAGATTTTATTTTTAGCGTTTTGCCATCAAAAAAATAATTATTTTCGTCTTCTATAGTTTTATTTTCTTTAAGAGCTACCTTAACAGCTTTTTTTATTTTTTCGTCCGCTTCTTCTTCAGTTAGATACTTCTTTTCAACTACTTTCAGCTCGGTAGCCGTCAACGGAAAAATTGGCGAAGATGGAGTGACTAAAACTCCGTTAGAAAGGCTATTTAGCACATCTATATCATTTTTCTTTGCTTCTAATAAAAAACCAACGTCTATTAAAGTTGGTGATTTTTCTAATTCTAAATTACCGACGTTTAATGTTTTATCACCACCGTAAATAGTAAGTCCTAGTTTATCAGAAAACCCATTTGTTGATACAAATTTAGTGCTTTGGGTATTTATGTTAGGCAAAATTGTTTTGTCTGATAAACTGAGTGAAGCGTAAGATTCATCTAAATGCACAGGGTTATTATCTACTATATTGATATATTTAGAGCTATCAAAATTGTTTAAGATAAATTGGTTGGAGTCAAAAGAACCATTTGTTAAATGAGAAATATCAGATTCTTCGGTATTCTGAGATTTATCTTTACTATCATCATCTTTAATTGTTTCATCATCACTTGTTTTCATTACATCTTTTCTATTTTCTAATATGAGATACTAATTTTCTAATGAATTATTAAGAAGACGGGTACTAAACAAAAAGTCCGGTAGCAACAGAATGCTGACCAGATATTTTCATAGTTCTTATAAAAACAGAGGCATTCGTATCGCTACAAATTTCACGACATTTTTAAGATGTCATCTCCTTTTTTGTAGCAATATGGTAATCCTCTTATTGTTGTACAGATTTAATTCTATAGAGGCCAATGGAAAAGGGCGAATACCCACACCATAAAGCTTAATTTTATTGTACCTAAAAATAAGAATTTTGTCAAGAAGCCTATTGGTAATGAAAATTTAACTTAATAAACATTTTAAATTGTAACTAAAAACTGCTTCATTTCTGCTATATTTAGCTCAGGATATACAAATACTTCATTCCATTTAATAGTTCTAAACACATCACATAACCCCCGCCAATAAGTTTATTTCTTTTTGATAAAATCTTTGAAAGCCTTTTCATCGTCATATGGCAAAAAATCTTTTTGATGCGGTTGAGATATATATCCTTTGCTTTTTTTGTGTTTAATTCCACACCAATATTTTTCTGTATCGCTGGCAATTTTGACCATATAAGCCGCGAGACCGTTGGTGTAACCACAATACATACAGCTAAGTTTGTCTGAAAAAGATAAATAAGATAGTTTCTGGCGATCAATTCTAATATAATTACTTCTTTTAACAATAGGAATACCATATAACGGAAAAACAACATGGTGATAAATTTCCAAGAAAAAATCTAAAATAACAATTGGTATTGAGATACCCCAGATAAACGGTAAAGCTAGTAAATGTCTTAATCTTTTGTATGAGGACTTTGAAGTTTTATTATACATAAATACATATTAATACGAATGAGAAAGTTAAACAACTGAGGTTATTCAAACAAGGTGAGAATAAAAATTAATAATATTGTTGCAGATGCGCTGACAAATAAGTCAGAATCTGTCGATATGCTATTTTTTGGTATTAGCGGCAAATTTTTGTTTTAGAACTATTGTATCAAACGCCTCATCGCGATGAGGCGTTTGAGGAGAGTTTACTTATCTATAATTGTAATAGATTCGATTTTGTCACCTTTTTGAATTTTTCCAATAACATCCATGCCACTTGTAACTTGGCCAAAAAGATTGTAGGACTTTGGAAGAGTTGGCTGGTCCTCTAGGCAAATAAAAAATTGTGAACCGTTTGTGTTTGGGCCGGAATTAGCCATTGCAACGCTGCCAGCAAGGTATTCGTCGGAAACTGTTTCATCTTCAAATTTATAACCAGGCCCGCCCATTCCTGTGCCTTGTGGGTCGCCGCTTTGAATCACAAAACCCGGGACAACACGGTGAAAAATAAGATCATCATAAAATTTATTTTCTGTCAAATAGACAAAGTTACTGACAGTTTTGGGTGACTTGTCGGCGTAAAGCTCGAATTCAATTGTACCCTGATTTGTTTTTAAAACAGCTTTTTTGTTTTTGATTTTTTCATCCGGCAAAACTCCGGGAAAATTTAAATTAGTCATTGATACTACTTCCTCTTTTTCTTCGCTTGGAGTTGATTTTGGTAAAGATTGTTTATTTGAAACAAAACCAAAATAAACTAAAGCGATTAATATTACTATGCCCAAAAAAATATAAGAATATTTCATGTTATTATTATATCAATTTTTTTGATTTTATTCTTTCACTTGAATTTAAGGATTTCTTACGAAGTCGCAGATTTTTCGGAGTTACTTCTAAATATTCGTTATCTTCAATAAAATCTAAATATTGTTCTAAGGAGAGTTTTGTTGGCGGAGTTAAAATCGTTGTAAAATCAGAACTAGATGCGCGGATATTTGTTTGTTTTTTTTCCTTGGTAACATTGATTTCAATATCCTCATTACGGCTATTTAATCCGACTATTTGTCCAGCATAGACTATTGTTTGAGGAGGAATAAAAGTAATTCCGCGACCTTGAGCGATATCTAATCCGTAAGTGAGAGCTTTACCAGTTTTTGAAGCAATTAAAACTCCATTTCTTAATTTTGGTAAGACGGCACCCATTTTTTCAAAACGTAAAAACATCGAGTTCATCACTACGGTTCCTTTTGAAATTGTTAATAATTGGTTTCTAAGTCCAAGTAAACCGCGAGTTGTAATTTCAAAAACTAATCTAGTTGTACCGTTAGGGTTTTCTTCTTGTAATTTTAAAATACCGCGTCGCTTGCTAATTTCTGCGGTGATAGAGCCAACTTTGTCAGAATCAACATCAATTGTTAATTCTTCGACTGGTTCTAAGGTTTCTCCGTCAACTTTTTTGGTAATAATCTGAGGTTTTCTAATTTGCATTTCAAAACCCTCACGGCGTAAAGTTTCAATAAAAACCGACAGGTGAAGTTCGCCGCGACCAGACAAATTAAATTCGGCATCTTCTACTTCCATTTTTAAGGATACATTTGTTTGAAGTTCTTTTTTAATTCTTTCTAAAATTTGTCTTGAAGTTACAAATTGACCTTCTTTTCCAGCAAATGGAGAAGTGTTAGCTGAAATTGCCATTTTCAAAGTTGGCTCTTCTATTTTTATTGTGGGGAGGGCTTGAGGGAATTGACTATCAGAAATTGTTTCTCCAATATTAGCAGTTTTTAGTCCTGTAATTGAAACAATGTCACCGGCTTGAGCTTCTGAAACCTCTATTTTTTTTAAGCCAGAGTTAATATAAATTTTCTCAATTCGTCCAGTTTCTTTGATGCCAGCGTTGTTTACAATTGAAACAGGAAGTTTTGATTTAGCAACGCCGTTTTTTATTCGACCGATAGTATGCTTACCTTGAAAATTATCCCAATCTAAGTTTGTTATAAGCATTTGAAATGGTTTAGAATTATCTATTAAAGGTTCTGGTATATATTTTAAAATTGCCTCAAAGATTGGGGTTAAATCAGCTTGTAATCTAAAATCCTTTGGTAATTCATCCCAAGCTTTTCCTTCGCGAGAAACACAAAAATATACAGGGAAGTCCAATTGATCATCAGATGTTGCTAAATTTAAAAATAAATCATAAGTTTTATTGATTGTATTGGCAACTTGAGCGTCACGTTTATCAATTTTGTTAATTACCACAATTAATTTAAGGCCAATTTCGAGAGCTTTTTTTAACACAAATTTAGTTTGAGGCATTGGTCCTTCTTGAGCATCAATCAATAAAAGGGCGCCATCAGCCATATTTAAAGTACGTTCTACTTCACCGCCAAAATCAGCATGTCCAGGAGTATCAATAATATTTATTTTAACATTTTTGTATGTAATTGCAGTATTTTTAGCTAAAATTGTAATTCCTCGTTCCTTTTCTTGATCAAATGAATCCATAATTAAATCTTGAGACATTTCTGCCTCATTTTCGCGAAAAGTTTTAGATTGTTTTAAAAGACCATCAACTAAAGTGGTTTTTCCATGATCAACGTGGGCAATAATTGCAATATTTCTAAGTTTCATAACTTATCAAGTATACAATTATTTTATCTTTAAGTCAATCATCCAATTATTTAACTGCCATCTCAAACGCGTTATTTTAATAGTATCTTTTAACGGCTCAGGACCTGAGCCGTTAAAATTTATATATTCAAATATATCTGATAAGATTTAGATATGGAAGATATTGATAAATTAGCAAAAACAATTTGGAATTATCTTCGTTTAAATCAAAAAATTGAAAAAGCTAATTGTATTTTAGTTCTTGGGTCTAATGATAAAAGAGTCGCCGATAGAGCTATTGAATTATATTTTAAAAAATATGCAAATTACATAATTTTTTCTGGCGGAATTGGAAGATTAACTAAAAATATTTTTAAGGAGAAAGAAGCGGATATTTTTGCCGGTATTGCATATAAAAAAGGAGTTCCAAGAGAAAAAGTCCTAATTGAAAATAAGTCTACAAATACAGGCGAAAATATAAGATTTACTAAAAAGTTGTTAAAACAAAAAGGATTAAATTTTAAATCTTTTATTGTAGTGCAAAAGCCTTATATGGAACGTCGGTCTTATGCAACATTTAAAAAAAATTGGTCAAGGAAAAAAGTAATTGTAACATCACCAAAATTGTCATATGAAAATTATTTTACAAAAAATTTACCAAAAAAATTAGTTTTAAATATTATGGTAGGAGATTTGCAGAGAATAAAACTTTATTATAAAAAAGGCTTTCAAATATATCAAAAAATTCCTAAAAAAGTATGGGATGCTTATGAGAAGTTAGTTACTTTAGGGTTTAATGAACATATAATAAAAGATTAGTACTTTTAGGCCCCAGATTGATCAAAAAGATCTTTCATATTAATACCATTAATTAGGACTTCTACAACATTTACATTTGAAAATTGTAAAGCAGTTTCTTCGATTTGAGCTTCAAAACGAGGATCATCACAGCTGCCGCTAGTCAAAACTGTTCCCGACAGTCTAACAATAGCTTTACCATTGTCATTTGTTACACTATCCAAAGTTAAACTAGATTGATAAAGGGCATTATAAAGATTGCCATCATATTGGTTTTTTTCTGCTAGTAATTCTCTTATAGATATTTCTATTGGTGCCCCTTGTTCAACCGTACGACGACTGACTAAAACGACACTATCTCCGCAACCAATCATTTTTCCTGAATTTCCATTATCATCAATGGCAATCATATAAAATTGGACAGTAGTTTCTCTTACTGATCCTGTTGGTGTTGTAGTTGGTTGAGTTGTTGTGGTGGGGGTTGGTGAAATAGAAGTATTAGAAGGAGAAAGGATACCTGTTGGTATGACTGTTGGGGTTGTTTGAGTTTCAACTTGTATCTCTTTAATAGGTTTAATCATAAAATACCAATAGCTAGTTCCTCCTAAAAGCATTAGGATAATAATTCCAATTGTAATAAAAAGTAATTTTTTGTCAATCATAATTCTTCTTTACTTCATTATAAACGAATTAATATTAAAAGTCTTGGATATGCGTCTTTTATTTAGTAAGATATTAGTATGAATAAAAGATTAAAATTTTTATTATTAATTTTAGTTTTTGTTATTGTTTTGGCAATAAGCCTATATATTAATCAAAAATATTTTAAAGATCAAAAAGCTGAAGTTAAAATTACATCGACACCAGTTTTATCACCAAGTTATTTATTTACACAAACATCTACTTCTACACCAACGCCGATAGAAATCAAAGAAAAAATTCCAGAATCTTACTTAATTGAAGATTTTCCGTTTCAGTCTCAAGCGCCTTTTGCCAATTGGGATGAATTACATGATGAGGCCTGTGAAGAAGCCGCTTTAATATTGGTCTATTATTATTTATCTGGGAAAAGTTTATCCAAAGAAGTAATGGATGAGCAAATTTTAAAAATGGTTGATTGGCAAATCCAAAAATGGGGCTCACATAAAGATTTAACTGTTTCTAAAGTAGGGGAAGTAGCTCACAATTTTTACAGTATGGATAATTTTAAATTTGAAGAAAATATCGGTATTGATGATATTAAGCAAGAGATAGCTCAAGGCCATCCAGTTATTTTACCAACAGCAGGTCGTCTATTAGGAAATCCATATTTTCGTAGTCCTGGTCCAGTTTATCATATGGTAGTGGCCATTGGATATGACAATAATACCATTATTGTTCAGGATGTAGGAACTCGTCGAGGCGATAATTATAAATATAGTCAGACTATTTTGTCTAATGCCATTCATGATTGGAATGGATCATACGATAATATCGAACAAGGTCCAAAAAACATGCTGGTTTTTTGGTAAAATTTTGACTTTTACTGAAATTTTGCTATAATATTGATAGAAAATTATTTAGTTTTTGATTATGGAGCAATACAATGTACAATTTAATTATTTATTTAGCCGCCGCCGTTTTGGGCGGGGGAGTTGCTGGTTATGCGGGCAGAATCTATATTGCAAGAAGAAAAAAGGATACCCAAGAACAGAGACAAAAAGAAATATTACTTGAAGCTAAAGATGAAGCTTTAAAGATTAAAGAAGAAGCTAAAAAAGAAGAAGAAAAAATTCGTAAAAATCTTCAAGATCTCGAAAATAATCTTCGCCGACGCGAGGAAATGTTAGATAAAAGATTAGAATCTCTTGATTTAGAAAAAAATAAAGTAGTTGATAAAGAAAAAGAAATTGAAAAAATTAAAAACGAAATTACTGAAATTCATATAAAGCGTCAAGAGGTATTAGAAAAAGTCAGCAAAACTACTAAAGATGAAGCTTTACAACTTTTATTAAAAGAGATTGAAAAAGAATACAAAGATGATTTGGTCCGTAAAATTAAAGAACAAAAAGAGATTGCCAAAGAAGAAGCTCAAACTGTTGCTCGAGAAATACTTTCAACTGTTATTCAACGATTGGCTTCAGATCAAACATCTGAAACTACAACAGCAGCTGTTAATTTGCCCAGTGACGAAATGAAAGGAAGAATTATTGGCCGCGAGGGTCGTAATATTCAAATTTTTGAAAAAGCAACAGGTACAGATTTAATTATTGATGATACTCCAGATACTGTAGTAATTTCTGCTTTTGACCCTATTCGTCGTCAAATAGCAAGAAATGCTTTGGAAAGATTAATTGCTGATGGTCGTATTCATCCAACAAAAATCGAAGAAGCAGTTAAAAAATCTAAAGAAGAAATTAACCAGCAAGCCAAAGAAGCTGGCGAACAAGCAGCTTATGAAGTGGGGGTGGCTGGTCTTCATCCAGATCTTTTAAAAATTTTAGGCAGACTTAAATTTAGAACCTCATATGGTCAAAATGTTTTACAGCATTCAATTGAAAGTACCTATCTTGCAGGCATGTTAGCTTCAGAATTAGGAGCTGATGTTAATTTAGCTAAAAAAGCAGCCCTATTGCATGATATTGGAAAAGCAGTTGATCATGATATTCCTGGCGCCCATCATCATATTAGTGTTGATATTGTAAAGAAATTTGGATTATCAGCTGATATATGTCATGCAATCATTGCTCATCACGATGATATTGAAGCTAAAACCGTTGAGGCAATAATTGTCAAAGCCGCTGATGCTATTTCCTCTTCTCGTCCCGGAGCTAGACGTGAAACTTATGAAAATTATATTAAGAGATTAGAGGAATTAGAAAATATTGCTAATTCTTTTGAAGGGGTGGATAAAACTTATGCTATTCAGGCAGGCAGGGAAGTAAGAATTATTGTAAAACCTGAAGATATTGATGATCTAAAAGCAGTTAATCTTTCTAAAGATATTGCTAAAAAAATTGAAAAAGATCTTCAATATCCCGGCACTATTAAAGTTAATGTAATTCGCGAAACAAGAGCAATAGAATTTGCCAAATAATATTATGAAGGAGATTTATTTAAAACCCATTGGCTTTGTAAAAAATAATATTAAAAAGTCAAAATTCGGAAATTTCACTCATGAAATTTCCGAAATAATAGTGGATAAGAAATTTACAAAAGCATTAGATGGAATAGAAGATTATTCTCATATAATTATTGTTTATTGGATGAATCAGATTAAAGATTATGTTATAACTCATCGTCCACAAGGAAATCCAAAAGTACCAGTTGTGGGTATTTTTGCCTGTCGTTGTCCTCAAAGACCGAATCCAATTGCTATTACGACTGTAAAATTAAAAGGACACAAAGGAAATAAGATAAAAGTTAAAGGTTTAGATATTCTTGATGGTACGCCGATAATTGATATTAAACCTTATTGGCCGCAGTACGATAAAGTTGAAGATGGGAAAATACCTGATTGGGTTAATGAATTAGAACTTTAAATATCATATAGTTAGCCTTCGTACTTTTTTGTTTATATGCTTTGTAAAGACATTAATTCTATTTTTTGTAGAAAAACTGTAAATTACTTTCCTTCTGCTTCTCTTTCCATTTTTTCTAGTCGGGTATAATAGTCAGAAAATTCATTAAGATGAGCTAAAGCAATTTTTGCTGTCATTAAGACATTGTCATTAGTGACATTTGTATGAGGATCACAATTTCCATGTTCTAACTCAACATCCATGCCCATTCTAAATTGCTCAATATCAAACTTAGACCAGTCAAGACCTAATTGTTCGCCGATTTTTTTTGCTTCTTCAGAAGTAAAAGTATTTTTCATTGTCTATTGTCCTTTCTAAATTTTAGCTAATTTTTTATCAAAATCTTTTACTAAATACTTTTTACCTTTTTTTATAATAGTATGCCCCTCTTTTTCTAAAAGTTTTTTTTGACCGGCAATACCTCCGGGATATTTTTCATTAATCTCACCGGTTGATTTTAAAGTTCGCCAATAAGGTATGACATCAGTTTTGTTTTTTTGAGATATTTCTAGGGAAGCATTAGCAGAAATCCAGGCAAAAATTCCACAAGTAATTGGACAACCAATAGTTGCTTTGTGTTTTTTGGCAAAATACTTTCTCATATCATTGATAGTAATAACTTTTCCTTCAGGAACTTTTTTCATTAAATTATATACTTCTTTAGGTGCTGGGATAACAAAGGTACCTTCTCCCCAGCGCTGGCTCATTTTGCCTTCGATCTTAGCTACTTTTGGTAGATCTTGGGGTTTTTCTAATTTTTCTTGCCACGAAGTTTTTTTAGCCATATTTACCTCCGAATTGATTTTAACATGTTTAAATTATTAGATAAAACCATTTTGATATAAAAAATCTCCGGGTCCGAAGACCCGGAGATTAATTCGATCAGTCATGGCAGTAAGCTACCCCGAAACCGACAAAGCTATCGTCTTTGGTAAACTTTGTACGAAGCTCAAAGGTAACTTTGCCAACTGCTTTGGAGGCACGAAACCACCAAGTGCCTCCACCTTGAGTAAGATCAATGCAACCATTATGATGATAGCTTATTCCCAAGAGGGGTTTGCTATCATCGGTCAAAGTCGCATAAGCTGTCAGATTGGCGAATCCAAACCGTGGACCTATTCGGAGCTTCCCATCAGCCTCAAAGGGAATGATTACCCCTAGGCTAAGATTGCCTCGATTGAAATCCACCATTCCCGTGAGCAGCTTTTCACTCCCCGGGTTTACAAGGTCACCAATCAATCCAACCTGTATATTCGGAGACAGTTGTCTTGCCCAGCTAATCTCGTAGAGAGATTCGGTGTTGTCCTCGCTGTTCCAATTGAAGAGCAAGATGCTGGACTTGCGATCTTTACTAGGCTCAATAGCTAGAAGATACCACGAGCCGTCGCCATCGCGCACGTACTTGTAATAGTGTACGGGGCAAAGGCGAGAGGTAGAAGTAAGATCCGCTGGATTAGCGGCGAAGAGGTTGCTTGCAAATAGAACGAGACAAGTGACGAAAATGACCTTCGACATCTTTTGTTTCCTCCTTTGTGAACCGCCGGAGGAAACATTTCCTCCGGCTACTTAGTCTGTAAATACAGGGACCAAGTAGCCGGTTTTAGGAATGACGTCGATTTGTAACGGTGACCAGTGTGGCACCTTCAGGTGCCATCTTGACAGTTCCCATAAGACTTGGGTTATGAAACCCCCATATCTTATTGGGATTACTGCTGGCGTATCACCGTCGTTGTCACCTCGTTCATTCGTTGTTGGACCGTCGCGCACTGAGATGGTAATCGTCGAATTGGATGATTGACGACTACTGGCGTTTACGGGTGTTGGGAACACAATAATGCTCAAGAATTGGATAATCAAAGTCCCCAAGATTGCTGTCAAAACACCTCTTCTGAAAAACGCCTGATGACTGGTTTGAAAGCCAGCCAGCCAAGTGGTGTACGCTTGTTGATTGTAGGTGCCGACCTTTCGAACAGCTGTTTGCTCTTGAAGCGACAGCCGTCTGAAAAGCGGTCCTATTCGCCGAATTTGAGCTTCGACCCAGAGTTCTTTGAGGATATTGAATGGATATCTCCAGAAGAATCCTGGCCAAAACACAACTGCCAAGACAAATCTCATCCAACAGAATCTCTCGTCTAACTCTCGTTCAGCCAGTCTTGCCAGATAAATCAATATGATGAGGATGGCTGAAACAAGATAGAAACACAGGATTTTACAGACAGTTCTGTATAGTCCCATATCCCGGAGTTGTTTAGCAAACTCTAGACGAGAATCATCTAAACGATAAGTTTTGAATTTATCAGCATACTTCCTAACCTCTGCATGTGAATAAACGTCAGTTCGGACATTGCTATCAAGTTGGTGGTGTAGCTGGTTTATCTGGAGAGACGCCCTCGGAGAGGTCTTGTATTGTTCTGCCGTGCGCTCGATTTCTCTAAGATCAGCAAAGTATTGCTTTGGTCCATAGAGACGCCCAGATTTCTTGGCGGCTACCACCTTTTTTTTCGCAAAGTTCACAAGTTGCAGTTGGTCATTTGCTTCTTGGCGAATATCTCGACTACGTTGGTAGGAGATTTCTTTTCTGGTCTCAGTAATAATATGATTACCAAAACCAGTTGGAACCAAGATCCAGAAAACAAATACTGATACTCGGAATAACTGACAAAGCCAGTTATTCCGTCGCAAAAGGTTGATTGCCTGTTGCATTGAATTTCCTCCTGGCTTTGCTATTAGATATTTTAAGGTAACCTTAGGTTTGAACCTTAGGAATCCTATATCATATCACATTTTAGGTTAAAAGTCAAGTGTAATATTGACTTTCTTTTAATTTCACTGTATAGTAAGAAATATCTTTTGATATCTGATCAGGACAAGGAGGAATCTAGGATGAAATGTCACACATGCAAGAAGGATTTTGAAAGTAATATGGTTGCAGTTGCCAAGGAATTAGCCGAAGAGAATGAACTTGAAGTTAATTGTCCTAGTTGCTCAGTTAAGAAATCAACGCCTGTCCCACCGAAAATAGAGATAGATAGTAGAGATGCTTTGAGATCTGCCAGTAAAATGGCATAGTATTAGTACAATTTCGGAGACCTTTGAAAAGGTCTCCGTTTTATATATATTGGTCGGGGATGTGAGATTTGAACTCACGACCTCATCGTCCCGAACGATGCGCGCTACCAGACTGCGCTAATCCCCGAATCTCCTTTATTTTACCTTAAAGATATGCTAAAATCTATTAAGAGTATCAAAGAGATGCCCCTGTAGTTCAATGGATAGAACAAAGGACTCCTAAGCCTTAGATGTAGGTTCGATTCCTACCAGGGGCACCAAATATTGTAATTTTATACCTAAATATGGTATAATTTGATAAAAGGTAGTTATGGAAAATAAAGTAAAATTAGACATTTCAACTGGCACTATTTTAAAAGTGGCTGGTATAATTTTAGGAATTTGGTTTTTATACGCGATTCGTGAAGTCGTTGTTCTCTTTTTTATTGTTTTAGTAATTGTAGCTGCTTTAGGTCCTTTAGTTGACAAAATGTCAAAATATATCCCAAGATTACTGGCATTAATAATTTTAACAACTGTCTTTTTTAGTTTAGTTACTTTAGTTGGATATCTTCTTGTACCGCCTATTTTAGAACAACTAAGAAATTTAGCCACTAATTTACCTTTTATTCTTGATCAGCTCGGACCTTTTTATCAAAATTTAAGAGATTCAATTGTTAACTATCAAGAAGGATTGTTAAATTTAACTAATCAATTTGGGAGGTTAACTACGGGTATTTATTCAACTACTATTGGCTTTATATCGGGAATAGTAGCAATTGCTACTATTCTAGTTTTATCTTTTTATATGCTTTTAGAACAAGAATCATTGAAAAATTTCCTGCATCAGATAATTCCAATAGAAAAGAAGGAAAAACTTTTTGATCTTCTTCGTAAAATCAGCAATAAAATGGGTAGTTGGCTTAGGGGACAGTTTCTTCTAATGTTAATTGTTGGTCTTCTAAATGGAATTGTCTTGGCAGTTGTAGGTATCCCTTATGCTTTGACTTTGGCTGTTTGGGGAGGATTAACAGAAGTAGTTCCCTATATTGGACCATGGTTAGGTTTGATTCCTGCTTTTGTGATTGCTTTAACAATATCCCCGTTAAAGGCATTTTTAGTTTTAATTTTATATATTGTTATTCAGCAATTAGAAGCTCAATTTCTAGTACCAAAAATTATGGGTCGGGCAGTCGGGCTTTCGCCGGTAATTATTATCTTGTCGCTTTTAGCAGGGGCAAAGTTAATGGGAATTTTAGGGGTAATTATTGCTGTTCCGATTGCGGCTGCTTTATCAGTCTTAGTTCAAGAATGGCCTAATATAAAAAAAATGCGTGAGAACTCTTAGATAGTAAATTAATTTGATCTTAATCAGTTAGTATATTATATTTATTATCAGCTTGTAAAAGGAGGCTAGTGGTAGTAATAACTAATAATCAGCCAAAATTTACAAATTATAAGGCTAATAATCAGATTAAGGTCAATTTTAAAGCAATCATTATTCTTTTTCTTTTTTTAATTGGTCTCTATCTTTTGTTACCAAAATTAGTTGATGCCCAAGCAGCCTTAAAATTAATTTTAAAGGTCAATAAATTCTATCTTTTTTTAGCGGTTTTATCTGAATTTTTAAGTTATGTAGGGGCAGCATGGCTTTTGGGAATAATTCTTTCTAAATTAGGTTACAAAATTCGTTTTTGGGATCGCTTTAAACTTGGTTCAATCGCCGCTTTTGCAATTCATTTTTTTCCTGTTGGTACTTTTGGCCAAGGAGCAGTTGATTATTATTTTCTAAAAAAGAAAAAGGTTGAAACTGGCTCAATCTTGATTATGCTGATTTTAAGAATTATTATTACTTACATGGCTTTTTTCGGTTTATTTTTTCTTGCCCTAATCATGCTACCGACTTTACCGAATTTAAGACTTTGTTTCAAAATTGCCGTCGTTGTAATCTTGTTACTTGTTGTTTGGGGTGCATTTTATCTTTATTATTTATATCACCATAAAGAAACTTTTCGGAGAGTTTGGCAAAAAATACTTAGATTTGCTAATTTTTTTCTAAAACGATTTAGAAATTCGCCAATTAATTTAGAAAGGTCTAATGAAATTTTTGAAGATATCTATAAAGGTCTAAAGTTATTTAGCCGAAAAAAGAGATTTTCGCTTTTGGCAATTTTAGCAGGCATGATCTATTGGCTGGGTGATGTGACTTGTTTTTTCTTTGTATTTTTGAGTTTCGGATATCTAATTAATGGGGGGATTTTAATGTTTAGTTATGGCATTGGAGTAATTGCTGGAATGGCCTCTTTTATTCCGGGTGGATTAGGAGTCACCGAAGGTTCATTAGGATTAGTTTTGACTGGTTTGGGAATACCAAGTACAGTTGCTTTAATGTCAATATTGGTTTTTAGGCTCTTTTCTTTCTGGATTTGGATCCCAGTTGGACTCTATTCATATTTAACTTTAAGAAAACAGAGATAAAAAAAGCCCCGTAAGACAAAGTCCTGCGGGGGTGTGTGGAAAGGTCGATATTATCTCCTGCGGGGTTGCAGGAGGTAGAATCCAAATTGGCCGTCCAGAAATCCGTTACAGACGATCTGTCCTCGATTATTCATGATCGAGATCAGATGGTGTCTGTCCAGCTCGAACGGCTGAGAGATATTTTCGTCTATGTATATTAGTGGTCTTCCTTCTCGCCAGAGGACGAGATGTTCGAAGCCGGCGTTTGCCGCCTCTTCGGTGTAGCCGAGTATATCGCCTCGGTTGTTAATGGCGACGGCAACACCCTGTTGGCCGAGGGCATCAAGCATAGTGAGCTCCCCTTTATACCAATAGGCAGGGTAATGCTCACAGGTCCAGTCATTCTCGTCGTAGGGTGCAAATGAGCCGACGATCTTTCCGGCATCGTTAATGGCTCGGGGCGTAAAGACTCCGTTGTCTGGCGTCTCGATGACGTTAATACGACCGTTTTGCCAGACAAAATTGCCGCCGGATCCGTCACCGACAACGATTTGACCGCGATTATTGATGCAGTAGGGCCACCAATAACCGGAGTCGTTGAGGAAGTTTACTCGTCCGTGTTGCCAGAGAAAACATTTTCGTGTAGTGCCGGCATATGTTGCGCCGATGACCTGGTTACGATTGTTTATAGTAATCACGACATCATAGTCACCAGGAACATTAATGACACTCACCCAACCTCTTTTATCTACGAAGAGATATTCAGGTTTGGGCGAGCCATTGTCAGCTGCAACGATGACATTTCCTGCATCATTGATGGCTCCGGCCGTACCCTTAGTGCCGAATGGCATTCGGACAATTTGGCCATTATGCCAGATAGCCGGGTAGCCGTCAAAAGTGGCTCCCGCGATCTGACCTTGGTTGTTGATGGTGCAGGGCCAGATACTGAGCGGGATAGGGTGATACGTCATCCCTCCACCCGCGCTGGCGTCGACGGACGCCAGAGAAACCAGGAGAACTACGCAGAGAAACAGACCGATTATTACCTTTCTCATCTCGAACACACTCCTTGTGTTTTTTGGGTTTTACCCCATTATTAGCTCCTAATAGAGCCCAACAGGTTATTTAATGAGAAAAAACAGGTTAAATAACCTAGTGGGCTCCAAGGAGGATGTTAAGGTACATTCTACCCATACTTTCAATGTATATTATACCATAAAATAGCCCTTTTGTCAAGGGGTGGTTTATAAAAAAGTATAGATCTTGTATAATAAAGATATGAATAAAGATGAATTAATTGATCAAGTTTCTAAAAAAGTAGATTTATCCGAAGAAGAGGTATCAAAAATTCTTGATGGTTTTACGAGTTCTATTAAAGAGGGCTTATTAAAAGGTGAAAAGGTAACGATTAGCGGTTTTGGGACTTTTACTTTATCTAAAAGAAAGTCAACGACTTTTCTTAATCCCAAGACAAAAGAAACCCATGAAATTCCAGAGAGGGACGTGCCTCATTTTAAAGCAGGAAAAGATCTCAAAAGTAAGCTCCAAGATAAATCTTAAAAGCTAATTTTTAGTACTAGTTTTTGGAAAATCTTTTAGGATGTGGTAATTGAAAGGAAGATTTTCTTCTTCGTCTTGTTCTTTCTCCATTATTTGGCCACAACACTCAAGCTTAAGGCTTGAAATATTGCCACAAGCAATGCACGTATACCATTTTTTTGTAACATCCGGGGCTCTGATCATTTTTATCACCTCCCTTCCTTTTTTGAAATATTAAGATAAAAACAAAGAGGTGATTCTCATTTGGTAAATTTATTTTATATATTCTTAGATTATTTGTCAAGCCCCGATTAACGTCGGGGGTCAAATAGTAAAAACCTCCACTGATTGCGGAGGTTTGAAAGTTAAAGTGTAGATTAGATTATTGCTCTACATTTTGGGCAGACTTGATGAGGAGAATAATAGTCTATTAATCTCCTGACAAAGTCTTTCTTTATAGCAGCGGCGCGACATTCATCACTGGTAGCGGGTGGTAAATCTGAGGCAAGATAGGGTCCATCAATTCCATCATCATTATATTGAGCATCAGATATTGAAGTATAATTAAAGGCAACCCACCCATGATATTGCGCTAGCCAGATAAGTTCAGTATTAACATAATATTCTGGTTTCCTGTTTGGTATAGTAGTTAACATTCCCAATAATGTTGGATTTTTATTATCACCTTTTGGAAAGGGAATTTTTACTGTACGCTTGTTGTTCTTAATAAATCTTGGTTGGGTTTCACGAATTTCAAATTGAAAAAGTGTTGGTCTTTCATCGCCTCTGATGATACTTACTTTTACTTCGCTCATCTTATTCTCCTTGTCAATGTACGATGCGACTATATTCTATACACAATCTATACACAATTTACAGAAAAATCAAGGTTTTTGCCCCTTGATAAAATTTGTTTAAAATGTTAAAATACAAAAGTGTTTTCATGAACAATAATGTAATTGAGATAAATAATTTAACTAAAAAATACGGCAAATTAGTAGCTGTAAATAATATCTCCTTTGAAGTTAAAAGAGGAGAGGTTTTTGGACTCTTGGGTGAAAATGGTGCTGGCAAAACCACAACTTTGGAAATGATTGAAGGTTTAAGAAAACCAACAGAAGGCGTTATAAAAGTATTAGATTATGATATTAAAAAAAATCTAAATAATATTAAACAGAGAATTGGCGTACAACTTCAATCAAGTGCATATTATGATGATTTAAAATTAAAAGAAATTTTAGAATTATTTGGCAGTTTTTATCGTTTAAGTATTTATCCGGCAAGACTTTTTAAAATGGTTGGTCTTGAAAGTAAAAAAGATCAATACATTCGTAATCTTTCTGGCGGGCAAAAACAACGTTTTTCAATAATTGCCTCATTAATTAATGATCCAGAAATTATTTTTTTAGACGAACCAACAACTGGCCTTGATCCAATAGCAAGACGAAATACTTGGGAAATTATTTCCCAAATTAAAAAGCAAGGCAAAACTATAGTGCTTACTACTCATTATATGGAAGAAGCAGAAATTCTTTGTGATCGAGTTGGAATTATGGATAAAGGAAAAATTGTTGCTATTGATAAACCTCATAGGTTAATTGACAAAACGCTTAATCCCTACAAAATTGAGTTTGTATTAGAAAAAGAAAATCCTATTTTAATTAATAATATAAAACAAAATTGTGATGTCCAAGATAATGATATTAAATTATTGCCCGGTAAAACAGGACATTTCGAAATTAAACTGAAATCACAAGCAGCTCTAAATACTGCTCTTGATTTAGTCCAAAAAGAAAAACCAGAAAGCATTAATGTTGGATCAGCTACTTTAGAAGATGTTTTTATAGAACTTACTGGTAAAACAATTCAAGATGAGGAAGTAAATGTTTAAACTTTTTATTGCTAATTTAAAAATGATGGTTCGTGGGAAACAAGCGCTTTTTTGGAGTTTGTTTTTTCCATTGATGTTTACGATTATTTTTGGATTTTTCTTTGGAGGAGAAAACACAAATATTGGGACAGTGGCTTTAATAAATAAATCAGATACCCCTTTAGCTTTAAATTTGGAAGAAGTTATGAGTGAGGCTGATTTGTTTAAAATTCAAAAAGAGGAAAATGTTAGTGATGCTAAAGATTTATTAAAAAAGAATAAAGTAGTAGGCATTATTGAAGTTCCAAAAGATTTTGGTAATTTAGCGCCGGATACTCCCAAAGAAATTATTTATATACATGATCCGGCAAATAATTTAGCAAATGCGACTGTTCTAGGTTTTTTGGACCAATTTGTTGATAATACAAATTTTAGTATTCAGAATGCGAGAGAAATATTTTCTGTTAAAAGTGAGACTTCAACTGATGCAAATTTAACTTATTTTGATTTTGTCTTAATTGGACTGATTGGTCTTGCTTTAATGAACTCGTCTGTCCAGGGAATCGCGATAAATATGGCCAGATATCGTGAAGCAAAAATATTAAAAAGAATTACCACAACGCCAATTAAATCATGGAAGTTTGTCCTGGCTGAAGTTCTTTCTAGATTAGTATTAAATCTTTTTCAAGTCAGCTTGATACTGCTTATTGGAATTTATGGATTTGGAGCTCATGTGCCGGGGAATATTTTATTAGTTGGAATATTTGCTTTAATCGGCGGATTTTTATTTCAAACAATTGGTTTTACAGTGGCGTCATTTTCAAAAACTACCAGCGCAGCCGAAGGAATGTCAGTGGCAATTACAATCCCAATGATGTTTTTAGCGGGGGTGTTTTTCCCAATTGATCAGTTGCCAAAATGGTTATTTTCTCTTGTTCAATATTTACCATTGGCGCCTTTGTTAAAAATGATTCGTCAAGTGGGATTAGAGGACATTTCACCTTTTACTAATCCTTACAATATCGTTATTGTATTAGTCTGGATATTAGTTGCTCTAATGATTTCAATATGGAGATTTAGACTTACTGATGAATAAAAAAATAGAAAAGTATTTCTATCAATGGTGCGCGATATCCGGATCGAACGGATGACCTTTTCTACGTCAAAGAAACGCTCTACCACTGAGCTAATCGCGCGTGGTCTCATATTTTTTTAGAACTTGTTGTATTTTTTCTTTAACAGCATCAGCGGCATCCAAGGATCCTTTGTCTGTTTTAAGGCGGGCATCAGCATATTGCTTCATAGGATGAATATACTTGTCATGCATTGGTTTTACTTTTTGGACATACCACTCAATTGATGAACGGAGATTTTCAATTGTTACGCCTCGTTCTTCAATGTCTCTTAAAAGTCTTCGTGCTAAACGAATATCAGGAGCTGCTTCTAAATAGACTTTCCAATCAATTAAATTACGAATTTTTGAGTCATATAGAATTAGAATTCCTTCTAAAACTATAACGGGTTTTGGTTCTAGAGGAACTTTTGCTTTTGCTTGTTTATGTTTGGTGAAATCATAGACTGGCGCTAAAACGGTTTTGCCGGAAATTAATTTGTCAATATGTTTTTCTAAAAGTTGATTATCAAAGGCTTTTGGCTGGTCGAGATTAGCTCTTTCCCAACGATCCAAACGTTTAACAGATTCACCTTTATAGTATTGGTCTTGAGAGATAACCAAGATTTTTCCGTTGAAATAATCTTTTAATGCTTCAATGACAAAAGTTTTACCTGAAGCAGTGCCGCCAGTAATTCCAATAACAAATGGTTTTTTAAGACTCATAAATTCCTCGTTATTATCTTAACAGAAATAAATAGTCCAATCAAGATTTCTTTACTTTAACTTTGGTTACTTTTGGTTTTGTTGCTTCTTTTTTAGGAATAACTAATTTTAATTGACCGTTTTGGATATCTGCTTGGGCTTTTTCTGGCTGTAGTTCGCAAGGAACAGGGATTCTGCGAGTAAAAGTTCCAAAAATTGATTCTCGGTGGAAATAGCCTTCGTCTTTTTCTTCAATTTCTTCTTTGCGTTCTCCTCTAATGTCAATAAAGTCATCGCCTACTTCAATATCCAAATCATCGGCGTTCATTCCTGGAATATCGGCGGTAAGAATGATATTTTTATCAGACTGTTTGACATTTATAGCCGGAAAAACGAATCCTCGTCTTTTTTGAACAGTAGAGGTTTCTTCATCATTAAAAAATCGATCAAGGTCTCCGAAAGGAGACAAAGGCATTAAATGGCGTGGGTGCATATTAGCACCTCCTTTCTTCTTATTTAAAAAAATATTTTCTATTGGCATATCAAAAATATTTGCAAGATGTAGAGCTAGAGGAAGAGATGGCAGGGATTTGCCTTTTTCAACTGAGATGATTGATTGTCTTGATATTCCAAGCTGATCAGCCAATTCTTCCTGAGTTAAATTTTTCTCCTCCCTTAAATTTTTGATTTTGCGGGAGACTCGAGAGATATAAATTTTAATCATTGTTAATCTCCACTAAATTGTAAAGAAAACTTTACATTTTGTCAAGAAGTTATTTATTATGATTTGACATCGGGACTTGACTTTTGGTCGATTTTATGGTATAATATAGAGACAGTATGGGTAAGATATACCTTATTATAGAGGTATTGGCCCCGTAAGTTCTCATTGATTGTCCCCAGTAATGGGGTTTTTGTATCTGAAAACGTTCTATTCCTAGAGAGATAATCATTTATTGACTCATTGAATCATTAATGTTATAATCACCTTATTGACAATGAAGTCGACTACCAGCATACATTTCCAGCTTATCTTGAGGAGGTAACAGTGATATGGATCCAAAAGTGCTATTCAAACTGCATATCATGCTTCGTTTAGGTTTTGAAGAACTTGCTAGATCACTGAGTATGTATGGGTCAAGTAAGAACGAAGAGTTTCTTAGGCTCATTGAGGAAATGGGCTCTGTAATCTCGTTTGCAAAGAAAAACCTTGCAACTGATCGAGAGAAAGTTTGGTCAGTGATGGAAGACGGTAGATTAGTCTGTGAGAATAGCGGTGCATCTGATCGTCTAAGGGTTGGTATTGTCACAATTACTTATGACAACTTCCGCCGGCTTTTACATCTCCAGGCCTATGTCGAGAGAGACGAAATACTAAGTATCGGCGTTGACCCTGTCATTAAGATAGGTGAGGATATTGATACTATTCGGTGGCATAAAAATGGTAGTGAGGATGGATATTTTTGTCTTACGAACATGAATAACGATTGGGATCGAAGACAAAAAACCACGATCGTCATTTCTGCGGTCGAAGGTAAATAATTTCAGGGACTGATTGTTTCTGGAAATCCAGTTGGCATCATATCTCGAGGACAGGATAACCTGTCCTTTTTCTTAATTCTATTAATACAATGAAATTATACAAAAAATCACCTTTGTTGGGTGATTTTTTGATGGTGGAGCTGGGGGAAATTGCATCCCCGTCCAAAAAAAGATTTTACATTCTTTGACAAGTGTAAAATTGCCTTCGTTTTGTTTAGTTTTGCCTACCAAGGCAATCTTGGCAAAACATAGGTTGATTTGTAATACCCGGTTCTGACCATTCAACCAACAGTCAGGCGGATAGCTGTAACTTTAAGCTACAGCGGGTGCTAAATTTGGTTTAGCGTTTGGTTTTTGCTATAAATTTAACGAGTGATATAGCATCCTCGACTTGAAAATGTAAAGATCCTCTTCTGTCGAATCTATACAGCCCCATAAATAATTTTCAATTTACATTGTTTTTCAATTAACATTATATCAATTTTTTTATGATAGGTCAAGTTATCCACAGATAGCAACTTCAGATAGGATAACAGGAGGGGTCTAGAGGGTTGACAAAAAATTAAGGTTTGATATCATAGATATCGTTGTGTCTTTTATGGCATTTTTTTAATTTAAAAGAAGGCATAACTTGAGAGGGTAGTTGATTACAGTACCTTAAGAGGACGGGATCCAGTTATTTCTCTCTTTGTTGGAGGATTATTATTTGTACATCTGTACAGAGAGCTTCCATTAAGGAATCGGACAAAGGGGAACATCAAAGAAACAAAAACAGCCTCAAATTTAACTTAAAAACAAAAAAACCAAGTCTAATATACAATTTCAAAAAATTTAGTTTGTACTTTATAGGATTCTGGGCAATGAATCTAGCTTTATTGTTAGGGTTATTTGGCAGTACTTCAGAAGCAAAAGCAGCTGATTCTTTGATGGTTAATATTGATTTAGCAAAACAGGTAATCAATGATATTAAACCAATGCTGCCTGAAATTAATTTTGATGAGGAACGGGCGTCATTATCTTTGGCACCGGATGGTTATATTACAAAGCCATTAATAACAGAGACAAAAATTACAAAAGTGATCCCGCAAAGACAAACTTCAAATATTACATATATTTATAGGAGAACAATAGCTAATTCGGTAAATGCAAAGCAGCAAACAATTCAGTCTGGCAGTCACTTCCCATATGGGTATTGTACTTATTATGCGTCTTTGAGAAGAAATGTCCCTTGGTCAGGTAATGCCATCAGTTGGCTAGGAGGGGCCCGTAAATTTGGTTTTGCCACTGGTAGCACTCCTCAAGTCGGAGCTATTATTGTTACTTCTGAGGGCGGTAGAACAGGCCATGTGGGTATTGTAGATGGTGTTAGTGGTAATCAGATTACTATTACAGAAATGAACTATAGTGGTTGGGGGGTAATCTCTTCAAGAACGATTTCAGCTGATTATGGTCGAATTATGGGCTACATTTACTAATTTTGTTTTCAGTTTACAATTAGAATGTGTCTATTATAATAATCTTTGGTATTATTGCTCTAATAATTTTACTTTGGCAAGTTTCTAATCTTGTTTCTGTTATCTATGGTTGTCTTTATGTTGCAACTGATAAGATTCTTATTAAAAAAGC
>SDBT01004153.1_pt1 | contig 24703 bp, 16 predicted proteins | sample 2277101 | NCBI WGS metagenome assembly SDBT01 (sample SAMN10404973, study PRJNA504765) | marine sediment metagenome | isolation source: marine sediment core GS10_PC15, 103 cmbsf | place: Arctic Ocean: Southern Knipovich Ridge | collected 2010 | reverse complement strand
GGAGAGAACAATCATGCCAAAAAGGCCGTCAAGATCGCCAAGAAACTGAAAATACCCTGCGGTTCGATTTGTATCGAGGAGCCGAAGGTCATTCACGATGATAAGAAGTGGCACGGTGAGCCGGTGGTGGGCGGTGATGTGCTCTTCAAGGGGCGGTCGGTCGATAAAATGATGGATAATCTCCCGCGGCGGACATATTCGGTTTTCGACGAGTGCCCGCATGAGAATTTCGAAAAACCGGGAAGAATACATCTCGATCCCTTCGGCAACGTCCACGTTTGCCAGGGAATATCCATAGGCAATATCTGGCAGAAACCGTTAAAAGATATTATGGCGGATTACGATCCCAGATCGCATCGGGTAATCGGCCCGATCCTGAAAGGCGGTCCCGCCGAACTGGCCCGGGAATTCAATTTCGATATCACGCCGGGTTTCGTCGATCATTGCCATCTATGTTTCGAGGTCCGCAGAGGCCTTTTAGACAGCTTCCCGGATTGCCTTGCCCCGAAACAGGTTTATGGAGTTGAGAATTAACGTTCTGTCAGATCGTGCCAGTAAAGGTGTGAACTGACGGATTACTTTCATAAAAAAGAAAAGGGCCGGATGCATATGGCATTCGGCCCTGCAACATAAACTAAAAGTGAGAATTAACCGCCGGTCTCGATTGAGTAGTCGTGAGAATCAGATCCGTCGTTGAAAGGACTTTTCACTCTGACCGATTCATCCTGGGTCCAGCTCATAATCCCCCACTTCAGGTTAACCGCATCGTAGCCCATCATGTTCAGAGCGGTCGTTGCCACCTCACCAGTGTGACCGGTATAGCAATAAACCAGAATCTGCCGGTCGGTCGGCAGCATTTCCAGGTTATCGGCACCGGCTATCTCCCGCCAGGGAATATTAATCGCTCCCGGAATGTGCCCGATGGCGTAGTGATCGGCGCTTCTGACACTTAATATGATCGGATCGTTGGTGTCGTCGCCATCATTGAGGTTAGCGTAGAGATCTACGGCTGTCATCACCGGTGGTCTCGTACCGCCAGCGTATGCGTCGGCAGCAGCCCTTACTATTTCAGCGGCATCTTCCGATGCGGTATTGTCGAGGATCGGGAGATCGTTTGTGGCCAGCAGAGTATTAATCGCCGTTTCAACGTCATAATTATGGGCATCGTTTTCTTCACTGAACGGCTGGCTGGCCCGAACGTCCGCATCGCGAGTCCAGCTCATTATCCCGAACTTCATGTTGACCGCGTCATACCCCATCGCCTGCAGGCAAGTAGTGGCGACACCGGCCGTGTGACCGGTATAACAATAGACTACAATCTGCTGGTCGGTCGGGAGAGTTGCCAGATGTGTGGATTCGGCGATCTCCCTCCAGGGTATGTTTTCCGCCCCGGGGATATGACCGATGGCATAATGAGTGGCCGAACGAACGCTTAGAACATAAGGATCATTGGTATCGTCGCCATCGTTCAGGTTAGCATATAAGGCCTCTGCGGTCATGACAGGTGCGGCCGTGCCGCCGGCATAAGAGTCAACTGCCGCCCTGATCACCTCGAATTCGTCAACGGGTGGCGGCTGTGCCGTCGCTTCGTCCTCGCCGCATCCCGTGATCATCACGAGCATCAATAATAGCGTTGCAAGGACTGTAGCAATTCTTGCCATTTATCCTCCTTTTGAAAGGTTTACATTATTGCCATCCCGATCGCGGACATTCGGGCACTATCAAATCTGCATTTGCAGCCGCCTCGGCGGGAGTCAGGATATCGAGATCGGCCTGACGCAAGAAAGTAACCGGATGTATCGTCAGGCCATACGGCTCGTCCTACGGATCCGTAGGATAGAGAGACTTGATCGCACTTGTTAATTATCAGCAGGGTTTCCCTATTTCAATAACACGCATTTTTGCGTTTGTGAATATTCTCCCGCCTCGATTCGATAGAAGTACACCCCCGATGATACATCTTTAGCATCCCACACAACCGTATGCGAGCCGGCCGGCTGTTTTCCCGTCACCAGCATCTCGATCCTGCGGCCGAGTATATCATATATCTCGATTGTCACCGCTGCCTCTTCCGGTAAACTGTATTCTATGGTTGTGGAGGCGTTGAAGGGGTTGGGATAGTTGGGGGAGAGGGAGAAGGCTTGCGGCAATTCTATTCCGTCCTCATCAATATCGGTCTGGGCCAAACGGAGTATCTCCAATGAATAGCGGTCGGCGACGAATATATAACCCTCGCTGACAGAGATTTGCGAGGGCGCTGTAAGACGAGAATAGTTGTCCATACCTTCAGGATTCCAGGGATTGGATACATCTACCAGCTCGATTGAATTCTCTGAGATTAAATAAGCAAAAATTCCTGAAACGTAAACGGCTTCAGCCGAGGCGATTCCATCATATGAACCTATAAATATCGGATCGCTTCTGTCCATGATGTCGAAAATGAGTAGAGCAGGCCCGGTACTGCCAATATAGGCGTAATTACCGTCAATAAAGATATCGGTCGCGGGGAAATCGATTACTGCTGTTAGATATGGATCTTCCGGATTTTCGATATTTATGATTTTCAAATCTCCATCTACATACCAGTCGTCATTTATATAAGCGTAATCATCAACGACAGAGATTTCATAACTGTCCGTCAAATCGTCATAAGTAGAGATAACGAAGGGGTCCCCGGGGTCGCTTACATCCATGATGACCAATCCCCACACTCCGGCGGCGATATAAGCTCGGTCATCTTTGACATAAACTTCGAAGGGATCGCCGAGATAGAATTCACTGGACAGAAGGACGGGATTATGGGGGTCTGAAATATCGAATATTTTAAACTGAAAAGGCTGAGCAAGATAATAAGCATAAGGATAAGATACAAATACGTCACTGAAAATGCCGAAACTTTCGTACCTTCCCACCGGCGTTGCGTTTTCAGGGTCCCCTATATCTACCACGTATATGTCATAGATAGAATTGGCGGTATAGGCATAGCCCCCCACAACGAAAACGTCGGCAACGTGTCCGGGCAGATGGTAGCTACCAGTTCGGACAGGATTGTGTGGATCGGAGACGTCCAGGATGTCAAAGGATAGGCCTGCAATGTAGGCATAGTCAGAGTTGACCGCAATCCAAAAATCATTTATCGGGAGAGTGCCGATAAGGATGGGCGACGAAGGGTCACTAATGTCGAAAATCTCCAGATTGTTGCCGAGAATATATGCGTAATCGCCGACTACCGAGAAATCATGTGTAGAGTTAACGGAGATACTTCCGATCATGAATGGATCAAAAGGATCCGATATGTCTATGATTTGAATTCCCGAGCCAATCTGGAAATCAAACCACAATATGTAGCAATAACTTCCGATTACCTGCATTTCTTTAATTCGTGCAGGAGCCTCATAAGATCCCGCGAAACTCGGATTATCCCACTCGCTTACATCTATTATGATGAATTCGCTGGCATAGGAAAGATAGGCAAAATGATCCCGGATAAAGATCTGGCTAAATCCGCCCCAATCCTCAAGGTATTGGCCTTCCAGTTGGGGATTGGCCGGGTCGGATATATCATATATGTATATTCCGGGTGAACAAGTGGAAACGTGGGCCAGATTTTCATCGAAGTGTATCCATGTCGGGCAATCAATGTTTATCGGATTTAGACCGATGGGATTTGTGGGGTCGCTGACCTCGATTATATGGATGTCTGCGCTATCTCCGATAACGTATGCGAAATCATCGTGAACGAATGCGTATTCGACATCTGAAAGGAACCGATAACCTGAGGCGAGTGATGGATTCTCCGGATCGCTGATCGAGAATATTTGAAGTGAATGATCTCCAGCACAATACGCATAACCATTTGAAATCTCAACCGATCTGATTGTCCCGGCAAAAAGCGTCGATCCCACATACTCGATCTCCTGCCCCCGGAGCGGAGCAGACATAGCCACAAATATGGCAATGGCAAACAAAATGGTTGAACGTTTCATAACGGCCCCTATTTCAATAGCACACATTTTTCGGTTTGAGAATATTCACCAGCCTCAATTCGATAAAAATACACTCCCGACGGCACATTCTTAGCCTCCCACACAATCGTATGCGAGCCGGCCGGTTGTTTTCCCGAAACCAGCATCTCAATCTTGCGGCCGAGGATATCATATATCTCGATGGTTACCTCCGCCTCTTCCGGTAAAGCGTATCTAATAGTCGTGGAGGCGTTGAAGGGGTTGGGGTAGTTGGGGGAGAGGAAATAATCGCTGGGGAGTCCATTTTCTGAATCATCAGGGATATCGGTCATTCCCAGATATATGTCATAGGCTCGCTGGCAGTTGTCGATGAAGTCCGAGAAATCGAGATTATCCAGATAAGTCATTATGAAGGTCGAATCATCGGTATGACCCAGCAGATTATCGCTGTAATTGAAAGGATCAGTATGCAAAGAGGCGCCAGCGACGACGGCTATGTGAAAGTAAGCAGAATCCCCCGACGGAATATTCAGAGGTCCGAAACTGAAGAGAAATCTGGTATCATATCCGTTAGCGAGGTCATCCGCACGATCCCAGGAGAGCGGGGGAATCCATCCCTGGTCCGAGTAATCAAAGACCGACCAAACCTGATCGTAATCGAATTCACCGTTGGACATAACCCTGTATTTGGCAACGTCGCCTCCCGGCGTGCCATTGCCTCCGCCGGGGAACGGGCCATCATAATTCGAAAGCAGTTGAGGCCCCCAATCCAGATCACTGTCTATATTAGAAATCCACCAGTTGAACGATAATTCCATATCCGGTTGTGAAGATCCAAGAAATTTTATGCCGCAGATACCGGTAGAACTGATTTCGGTGAACTGACCCGAATAAGGCTGACCATTGTTATCTATGATATATGCCGCGCTAACCGTATCCAGAAATCCGTAGATATCATCTTGGGCGCCTTGCTCAGGGCCATAGGGATTTTCGGATGAGTGCAATACATCGCCATCGTAGTAGAAACCGACGTAAACATCGTTTAGATCGTTTTCCAGGATATTCTTGATTGAATATTTGATGATAACGAAATCATCATCCGGAGAACTGGCCCAACTATAAGTATGTGACGATATCAAAATACCCAGAGGAATGTGCGGTCGCTGGTCTTCAGGGTCTTGCCCGATGCCATCAATGGTTGTATCGGCGCAGGAGGTGATCAGTTCGTCATCGGCATGATCAGAAACCCTGCTTATGGAATCCGCTGGCCTGAACTCTTCAACACTAAACCAGCCGTCATTCCCGACAGAGACTAACGTGTCAAAAACTCCGGGGTTGATTGGGTCTTCAATTCTGGCTCCCGCCCAGATATTCGCGCCAAACAGGTATGATATTTCGTTTCCACCGGGAAACTCGGCACTTGGCGCAAGATCGCCGTACTCCGGGTCCTCAATGTCATCGGGATTCCCGAGGACACCATAATTCGTTATGGAAGCCCATAGGGTTCCTTGGCGGTGGGATCTGATTGTTGTATTGAATTGAGCCGCGCTAAAGTTGTATGACAATAGAATCACCAGGCCGGCCAAGAATAGTCTGTTTTTCGTGAACATAACTCCTCCTATTTTAGAAGCACGCATTTCTCTGTCTGAGAATATTCCCCCGCCTCGATTCGATAGAAGTACACTCCCGATGATACATCTTTAGCATCCCATACAACAGTATGCAAACCCGCCGGCTGTTTCCCCGCAACCAGCGTCTCTATCCTGCGGCCGAGGATATCATATATCTCGATGGTTACCGCCGCCTCCTGCGGCAGGCTGTATCCTATGGTTGTGGAGGCGTTGAAGGGGTTGGGGTAGCTTTGGGAGAGGGAGAAATTCCGTGGGCCTGTGATCTGATCTTCGTCTATATCGGTTGGTATAAAGCGAAGAATGGTTAAAGACACAGATCCGGCAAAGTAGATGTAGCTGTCGACGACGTAAACGTCTGCTCCTGCACCAGAGGCAAAGTATTCTGCTGCCAAGGTTGGCTCCGAGGGATCAGTGACGTCGATTACAACCAAACCATGCTCTGTCGCCGTTGTGTAGGCGTAGCCACCCTCTTTGAAGGCATTGAAAAATTGTAGCCCTCCATGCGGAAAGTTAAAACCTCCAACCAAAACCGGACTAGTCTTATCAGATACGTCTATTACTCTGAAATCTCCAAAATCATTGAATAGCCAGTGACCTCCTGTAGCGAAATATGCATAATCGCCATCGACGAAGATATCATGCCCTGGATACCAGCCTGAGCTGTACCAGCCCACAGAATCCGGATTCGAAGGATCACTTATATCGGTGATGAGGAAAGCACCAACGCATCCACCGTAAAAATCGCAGTTGCCCAAGGGGGTGTATGCGTAACCTTCTGCTACGAAGACTTTTTCCATAGCAAATTGGCCTCTGCTCATATATGTCGGATGTGCAGGATCCGACACATCTATAATTTGAAGGCACCTATACAAGATAGAGTCATTGGCGATGACGAATGCGTAACCTTCAGAGACGAAAAGCCCTGTGGCGTCCTCTTCTGTCTGATAATAACTTATCAATTCCACTTCTTCGGGATCGGAGATATCAAGTATGTAAAGTCCGGCGCCCTCGTCCAGCACGAAAGCTATTGAATCCACGACGAAGACTTCAGAACCGTAACTTGGCGTATCGAAGCTGCCAACGACCTCAGGATTGGTCGGGTCGGATACATCTATTATATGGAAGCTGATATCGTCGCAGGCCAGGTAGGCATAATTTCCCTGAACGAAGATGGCATTTGACCAGCCGAGATTATCGATAGACCCTACATACTCTACGTCCTGCCCCCGGAGCGGAGCCATAGGCAAAAATAATATGACCATTAATATAATAAGGTATTTCATGACATCCTCCGGTTGTCCGGATTATCGCAATCCTTACATATATATTGTAAGCGGCTCAAAACGAATGTCAAGACAATTATGCACTTGAAAGGCTCGGATATTTGAAGGATATTTGGGTTTCAATTATTGAAATCTTAACAGGAGGTCGCGATGTTCGAGAAAAGATTACATGCTTTTTCCCATGCGGTCGGTATTACATTTCTTATACTGTTTTTGCTGAACCTGTTCAACTTTGCGTTTTATTCTGTGATGTTCAAGGGAGTATTCGCGGGCGTCTGGCCCTTCTGCCTGGTTGAGATCGGGGATATGGCCCGCTACATGCTGAATCTGAAACTGATGGGCGTATTTTTCGGCGCTGTTTTTCTGGTCAGCTATCTCTGGCTGAAAAAGCTAAGAAAGCTCTCGTGACCAGGGTGTCGGGGGACAAGGCCCCAACCTACGGATTCCCGATCGGTGTCGGGAATGACAATTGAAATATAGATCAGGGTATTTGCTTGCTGCCCGAAAGATCTTTATAAGGCCCCCTCATGTTCCAGAAGCCACTTCTTGCGCCACAAGCCGCCGCCGAAGCCGGTCAGATCGCCGGATTTACCGATCACCCTGTGGCAGGGCACGACTATCGATATCGGGTTGGAACCGATCGCCATGCCGGCTGCCCGCGCCCCTTTAGGTTTGCCGACACGCGCGGCAATCGTACCGTAGTTGACTGTTTTCCCATGAGGGATTCTGGTCAGCTGCCTCCAGACGTTCCTCTGGAAATCGGTTCCATTATGCTGGATCGGCAGATTGAATTTTTTTAGCCTGCCGTCAAAATACATTTTCAACTGCCTGCGGGTTCTATCGAGGATCGGAGATTTCCCCCCGGATATTTCGGCTTTGAATTGTTTGGCAATCGGCTTTAAGATTGCGCCCGGCTTTTTTCTGCCGAGAAATTCGAGCCGGCATAATCTGTTTTTATATTCGCCGGCAACCATTTTCCCCAGCGGTGTAGAAAATGTGGTATAATGAACGGCCTGCCCTTTGCCTACCTTAGCTTTCACGTCATCCTCCTGTGTCATTTCCCCCAAGATATGAATATACACCCGGATGTCCACCGAAAATCAATATCCGAATTAAGCTAAAAAACATTTGACCTTTGCCGGAACTTACCGATAATTATAGAGCATGCAAAGGATTGCGAGATGAGATTGAGGTTTGCAGTAATATTTCTGATTCTGCCATTGATGTTCGGCTGCGACGGTGACAACGTTACTGAACCGCCCGAGCCCACGCCAATAAGGATTAGCAGCCCCTCGAATAACGCCACCCTGGAGGATCCGGTCACAATCGTTGCGACCGCCGGTTCGGGGTATTCATTCACACGAGTAGACTTTTATATCGATGGCGATTCCGTGTGGTCGGATAATCTGGCTCCCTATCAATACTACTGGAATATTTTCGTATACCCCGGCAATTCGCAGCATACAGTTCTTGCGATAGGTCATGCGGCTGATACGAGTCATACCTCTGCAGCCATTACGGTAAATGTTGTAATTACTCGCGGGTTTTCGTTTTTGTCGGCCTACGTACCTAGTTCCTACCAGGCCTTCGGCGTGGTGAATTATCAAAATATCCTGTTTGTGTCCACGGGTCCGGATGGGCTGGAGGTCCTGGATATAACCGATAAAGTGTCGCCTCGATACCTCTCCCGATACGATAGCCCCGGCCAGGCTTTGAAAGCTGATCTGGTCTATCCTTATGTATTCATAGCCGATTACAGCGAAGGAGTTACAAGGGCAATCTTCACCGATCTTGATTCGTTGGTGTACAGAGGAATCTATACCACTCAGGCCCTCGCCAATGATGTGGCAGTTTCCGACAATTACCTTTTCGTGGCGGAGAACGACGGTTTCAGCATAGTAGATTTCTCAGATCCCAATTCCCTGAATTTCATAAACAAGGTATCTTTTGAGGACCAGCCTCAATACGTGGTCGCCAGGGGAGATACTGCCTTCATAGTGGCTCTGGAAAAATTCTATATCATCGACTGCACGATTCCAACCTCGCCCCAGATACTCAGCGCCTTTGTTACCGATGGGCTGGCCAGGAGCGTGGCTGTTCTCGATACCTTTGCATTCATTGCCGACGGACCCGAAGGAGTCAGCGTTTTATCAATAAACGATCCGACCAACCCAATCGAGGTGGCGCGCTACTCTACCGGACAGCAGATTAACGCCGTTGCCGCCGGAGATTCAACACTCTTTGCCGGCGGACTGGCAGGTGGAGTTTACGCCTTAGATTATAGCGTTTCCGATACTTTAAGGCTTATAGATCAATTCGATTCGGGTAACTCGGTTCATGAATTGCATTTCGATTTTCCCTATCTGTACGTCGCCACCAGCCGCAAGGTTGACATACTCAGATTCGTCCGATAGACACAAGAGGCCGTATCATCGTTCATATCTAGCTTTGCTCGTAACCGGGCGCACTGCAGCCCGTTGCGATTTCAAGACGAGAATCCCCCAACTTGAAGAACTGAAAAAAAATCAAAAAGGAGCTTAATATTTGCTTGCGTTTGATGAGGCTTTTTATGATATTATGATGGTTGTAATTTACTTCGTGCGCTTTTGAGGGAATGAAAATACTCTATTTGAGAGCCGTTCCCGAATTGGTCTTTTTTAAAATTACAAATGAAATTCTTAACCTGTGGGGCTGAAATTCTCTGATACCGCATATTCATATGGTGGGATTCGGTCCTCTGGATTTCCTGCTCAATTTGGCATCAGAGGCCTTATCCTGTGCAGGTGAAGCGAAAATAGGTTGTTGAAATAAAATGAAGAGAAAATCCGGGGTGAATAAAGCAGGGCTCTTTGCGGTAATGATGGTGGTGGTCCTGGTGATGGCAGGGGAAACATCGGGACAGGATCCGGGTTTACCGGATTCTATGATAATCGGCAATCTGGATGGTTCGGTTATTCGTGTCGGCTTGAATGAACAAGTCATGCTGCCGGTGTGGATCAAGACCGACGACTCGGTAACGTTTATCCATATCCCCCTGGCAACGGATAACGATTATATTCAAAGTCGAAGCGGTGGGCAGTTATATTCTCCGTTGAGCTTCTGGGACGACGTGGAATTTCTGGATCCCAACGAGAATTCGCCTGAATCCGGTATGACGAGTCAGAGCATTCTCGGCTATGCATATCTGACCGATCCCCGCGACCCTCAAAATTTTCTGATGACCGACTATGAATGGTGGCATATAGCCGATTATTATATGGTCACAACAAATGATTCAGAAGTCATCGGCGATACTACATGGCTCGTGGAGGGTTCCAATCCGAGCTTCGGCGGGCTTATATGGACACTTCAGGATGGAGTAACCCAGGTCGATCCGGCGGCCGTCTACGCGGGTTTATTTTTCTCGGAGAACATCTACCCGGAATTCACAGAACCGTCGGAAGGCGCCGAATTTGATATCAACCAGGAATTTCCTGTTATATTCAGTGTCATCGCCACCGACGAGGACAATGATAATATAGGAATTTCCGCCGACTTCTATGGAGAGGATTTTCTGTTTGATCCGGTTGAGATTTCCCCGGGATACTCTGAATATCGATTCAGATGGATCCCGGGGCTGTCAGAAGACAGCTCATATCAAGTCACCTTCATCGCCACCGATGGACGTGGCGGCGTCACGGAACTCCATGTTACCATAAGCGTTTCGCCATCCGTGCTTGAGGTTGGGGAAGTGTCTGCGCTGCCCGGTTTAGCTGTTACAGTGCCGTTGTCCCTGGCCAATAATGGAATCGCCTCCTACGTCAGCGGCTTTGAAATACTCATTCAGTATGAAGAGTTCGCTACTCACCTGCAATCCGTAACCGGAAGCGAAAGAATACAGGGCTGGGATTATTTCCATTATAATCTGGACGATTCTTCTACCGTTCGGATAGTGGGAATCGCTGATCTCACCGGAGGAGGGCAACCGCTGGTGCCGGGTATCGGCCCCATAGTTCTTCTTCATTTCGAGGTCGATCCCGACCAGAGCTTTATCGGTTACTATGCTTCGATTAATTTTATAGCGGAAGATGGTAACGATAACACGCTTGCGGATTCGTCCGGATACTATCTGGTGCATCCGGTTCTCGATGACGGCTGGATATATATCATGGATCCGGAAGACGTATTAACCGGCGATATTAATTTGAACGGCATACCCTGGGAAGTTTCCGATGCAGTTCTTTTCGGAAATCATTTCGTCTATCCCGATCTTTTTCCTTTCACGTGGATACAGATGTTAACCGCCGATACAAATGGTGACGGCATTCCGTCTACACTGGCGGACCTCGTTTATCTTATTAACGTTTTAGATGGCGATATCCCTCCGCCCTAGTGGCCCGCAAATATGGTCTAAATGCGATTATTTCGCTCCCGGAAAAGGGTAGCCTCGAAGATCATTAAAACTCCATAATGAATCTGACCCCGTCTTGAAATTGCTTCATCCCGGGCACGCAAAGACTTGAGATTAGCATCGTTGCGAGGGGTCCGGCAATCGCCGACAATATAGTAAGCTTCTTATCATTTGTCACAACCCCTGAGATTCAATCAGCGCGTAAAAGCAATGTTCCATAATGCAACTGACCAATGGCCAATCGTGAAACATGTGGTGCATGCCGTACAAAATCCCTATTGATTGCGAGCGCCAACCCGAACCTATTTATACGCTTTTTTTATTTATAGGACGGCTAATGAATTATCGGACAAAATGGATAGTATCCACTTTCTTTCTCATGACGGCCTGTTCCGATCGGCCAATCGGGGATCCCGGATATAACGTAGCCCTGAACCTGATTCCTCCAGAGGATCCACTATATGAAATGGTCGATTCAGCGAGCTTGAGCGTCAGAGCAGCCGATATGCAACCGCCATTTGTGGCCGTATATCAGATAGATCCGACCGTCAGAGATCCCCTGGTTATAGGGCTGGATATGGAAAGCGGCCCGGCCAGAATATTCAGAATGCAGCTTAAGCATGGCGACGGCAGAGTCCTTTTTTCATCTTCAACTTCGGGAGACATTTCGGAGGATCGATTATTGATCCTCGATTTCGTCTTCAGTCAATCAGGCCACGGCACGGCATCGATCGTTAAGGTATTCAGAGATCAGTTGCCGTGGGATAGCAGGGCATTGGATTCAACCCTGTATGAACAGGGATTGACACTGGGACACGACGATAGCCAATTCTATATTTATTATTCGGATATGATGGCTGATGTTGAGCTGCGGCCGGGTATCGATCTGGTGATCATATCCAACGACCAGCCGCAGGCATTTTATGATAACTATGCGGCTAATCAGGATCGGTTTGAAGATTTCGTCCGGGAGGGCGGCACCCTTCTTTGGTGTGCTTGTGATCTGGGATGGAATTACGGCTCCATAATGGAAGCTGGTTTGAGCCTGCCCGGCTCTATCATGGTGAACTATTCGCTCGATCAGTTCAATCTCGTAGCTAATTCCGATTATCAACTTCTCTACGGCTTAGACGATACCCTTCACGGCAATTACGCCAGCCAGGAGTATTTTGATAATATCCCTTATGGGGCTATTGAATATCTGACGGATACCGACGGCCGCGTAACACTGACAGGCTACGGATTGGGCTATGGCTGGGTGATCGTCTCAGGCCAGCCGCTGGAGTATAATTATGACCGGCGAAGTCAATATAATATCGGAGTTTTGCTGCCCCGCATAGTCCGCTTTTTGTTGGGGATTACAGCGGGTGGCACTTTTTCCCTTATCCCTGGTTCCGGGGCGTCTGATCGCGAATGCCGGGATTTATCAAATAGCTCTGCGTTCGGGTTGGAGGGGACGCCCCGCCAGTGATCATATACCGTTGGTCCGCACGGTGCGAATAATGGATGTCCCGCCGGATGGATCGATCCAGCCCTGGCACTAAAAGCCGGGGCTGGTTTTTTTTCGATGATTCTTCTTCTTTGCGGCTACAGTATTATCTTCTTGATAACAACCAAAGGAAATGGAAACTCCGGTCCTTACCGAGAGTATAAGTAAATAGAGAGACACCGGAGGTGGTTATGAAACTCAAAACCAATAAATTGCCTGAATTGAAATTTAACACCGCGCCTGAGAGAGTATTGCTGGCGGCGGTTTATCCTGGATTATATTGCCCGCGATGCGGGTCAATGGAGATTGGGTTGAAAAGGTTCGAGGGTGAAAATGCCATCTGGGGTTGCCGTGATTGTTCGGCGGATTTCAGGCTGGAGTTTCCTAACAACAATAGATTCTGACAGGCTTGAATTGGCGAAATCATCTAAAGCTCCGATGTGGAATCGGAGCTTTTATGTTTTCTGAGCGACAGGAGTCTAAATTATCCGGAGGCTTTTTCTTTGAGCTCGCCTTCGGAGAACAAAGCCAGTGCCAGCCCGCCCAATCCCATCATAATAACCAGCATCGATAAAAGATATCCCAGTACGGGTATGAAAGATAACACAACCAGTAAGAACACGCCGATAGAATAACAAAGGTAGCCGGCGGAGCTTTCGGAACCGACATTCAAAACGAGGCAGATCTTACGCCCTATGAATAACGATGCGTAAACACCTCCGGCAAAACAGGCAACACCATATATAAGAATCAGCATACCGCCAAGAAAAACGGTAAGCAGTAAAACGAAGGAGATGACAGGCGTTAAGAATAGAATCGCAAATCCCAATCCGATACTCGGGAACATCTTCTTTTTCAGCACCTTTTCAGTTCTGGAGCTTAAATCTTTTGTAAACAGAATAAACAGATTGCCGGAAATCAAAAGCGTGATCAAAAGAGCAGGCAGGGCTAAGAACGCAGGGAACGGTATGGCGGAAACGATGAAAAACACCAAAGAAACGAAAGTCAACCAGAGGAAATATCCTCGATGAGACATGAACCAAGCCAGCACTTTGCCGGCCGATAACACGGAAACATCCTCTGCATCTTTCCGTTCGGCCCGAGTCCACCTGACCTCCCCGTCTATGCGAGCCGAACTGCTGATTTCAGCTTTCTCAGGAGTCGTATAGATCAGATCGCCATCGATAACGGCATCGGGGCCGATGACCAGCTCAGCTCCCTCATAGACGAAATCCCCTCCAACCGATCCGGAGAAGACAATTTGCCCTGTGTAAGCTCTCAGGTCTCCCTTTACATCGCCCTGGAATGTAGCGCTCTCACTGAATATATGAGCATCGCGGCCAATCTCCGCATTGGGTCCGACCGTTATTTCCTGGCCGAATGCCAGCAGATTTCTGCCAATTGTGGAATTGCAGGATAAATAACGGCTGAAACTGCGGAAACTTCCGCCAACTGGCCCGAGACTCTGAATCGAATAGCAAAATAGATTAAAATTCCCGTTGATGGAGTCCGACTGAACCATTTCATAGCAGAAGGCGAAGAGATCTCCGCGAACTTTGCTGTCGAATTTAAGCTTATTCCCGGCAAGGAAAACGTCGTCATCGTAAACAGAATCTGCCTTGAAACCCTTTTCATCGGGATTCAAAAACTGTGTGGCGAGGACACTTCCGGGATCTGCGGTCAGGATCGAAACCAGTGCCAGATTTAGTAAAATCTTTTTCATACCTCTCCCGCTCTTATTACGGCCTTGCACGAAAATTTGTTACCAGATTTCTAAAGGCCCTGTCAAGAGAATTCTTGCTCGCTTCCGAATTACCTGCTATTATTAAGTTATGACCTACACGAATCGAAATCGGTCTCGGGCGCTGGTTGATAAGTATTCGTATGGTATAATAATTCCCCGCTGGATTTTTGCGGGCGCCGAGTTGGGGCTGGCATCCTATTTTGTTTTTCTCTTCAAGTTTGAATTGGGCTTGTTTTTTCTTACCTATGGAGTTGTCTGTGCCTTCGTCCTGCTTCCATTGATAAGATGCGTTCGATGCTATTACTATGGCAAACGATGCAATTTTGGCTGGGGCGTTATGGTATCTCGCCTGTTGCCGAAGGCTGAGGGCGAGAGCTACGCCTCCAGCTATGGATATTCGATACTCTTCTGGCCGTTAAGAATCATCCCCTTCGGGCTTGGCCTGAGGGACGTGATATTCGGCTTTTTTGCAGGATTTCAATTTCTGCTGCAAGGGCTCTTCGGAATCTATGTCATGGTGATTCTTCTTCATCGGTGGTTTTACAGAAAGTTAGCCTGCAGTAGATGCCACCAAAGACCGGGATGTCCTGTTTACGATGCAAAGGCCATAATAGAGAACACTTAAAAAGTCAATACTGTTAGGGACGATAAGGATTTTTAGGCGGCCTGGAAGAAGCAGCCTGGAGGTTATATGAACTCTCTGATTCTGGGCGGCGTGGCATTGGTTGCACTCTATCTCGGATATAGATTCTACGGAGCGTTTATTGAGAAGAGACTCATCGGCCCTGACGATAGCTTTCCCACTCCCGCGGTTACAGAAAACGATGGCGTTGATTACTCCCCCGCCAGAACCCCGATGCTATTCGGGCACCATTTTTCCTCCATTGCCGGAGCGGGACCGATCATCGGCCCCCTCATCGGGGTCACTTTTTTCGGCTGGTTGGTATCCGCACTCTGGATCGTCATAGGTTCTATTTTCATGGGAGCAGTGCATGATTATACGTCCATGATGCTCTCAGTGCGCAACAAGGGGAAATCGATTGCCGAGATTGCCAGGATTTCCCTGGGGAATAGGGCCAAAACAGTTTTCTCGATATTCCTCTGGATAGCATTAGTCCTGGTGGTGGCAGCTTTCGGCGATGCAACCGCTCAGACTCTGGTAAAAAAGCCGGAAATCGTTATACCGACTTTCGGCTTGATCTTTATAGCCATCTTTTTTGGCCGCCTTGTTTACCGGATGAGGGTCTCCCTGGTCCTTAGCACTATCATATGCCTCGGGCTTTTGGCGGGGTTGGTCTATCTTGGCGAAATGGCCCCGATTTCCGTTCCCGGTACGGTGCTTGGGATGTCCAGTGTTCTGTTCTGGTTCTGGATTCTGATGGTCTATGCTTTGATCGCCTCCGTCATTCCCGTATGGGTCCTCCTTCAGCCCCGGGATTATATCTCCAGCTGGCTGCTTTATCTCGGCCTCGGTCTGGGATTCCTCGGCCTGATTGTCGGCCACCCAAAATTACAGGCGCCCGCGGTTGTGGCTCTGAATAGCCCGACGCAGGGGCCGCTGTGGCCGATGTTGTTTGTCCTGATTGCGTGCGGAGCCGTCAGCGGGTTTCACTCCCTGGTGGCCAGCGGAACCACGGCTAAACAACTTGCGCGTGAAGGCCTTGGACGCAAGATAGGTTATGGCTCAATGATCCTGGAAGCGGTTCTGGCAATCATGGTTGTCATGATTGCCGCCGCCGCTCTAAACTGGGATCCATCCGCACAAAAGTCGGCTTTCGGTTTGCAATATTTGATGACTTCCGCCAGCGATGGCGGAGGGGGTGGTCCCATAGTGGCCTTCGCCACCGGTTTTGGGAAGGTGGTCAGTACTTTGCCGGGGATCTCGATTGTCGCAGGAACTTATCTCGGAATGCTGATGCTGAACGCTTTCGTGATAACCACCCTCGACACGGCTACCAGGCTGGGGAGATTTATCTTAACGGAAGCAGGTGGGACCAAATACAAGTTTTTAAACAACAGATGGCTTGCCACCATAGCGACCGTGGCGGCGGCCGCATTATTGGCGTCGACCGGCGGCGTTAAGACAATCTGGCCGTTGTTCGGTGCCGCCAATCAACTCGTTGCAGCCTTGGCGCTGGTGGTAGTATCGTCGTATCTGATCGGTGTAAAAAAGCCCGGGATCTATACTGTTTTGCCGGCAATTTTCATGTTGGTGACCACCATCGGCGCTCTGATTTTCAAGATGACCGGCTTCTTTGCCATGGGCACTGCCCGGGGATATCTTCTTGGGAGCGTTTCAGTTATACTTACGGCGCTGGCACTTTATATTGCCTTTGAGGCTAAAGACATTTTCCTGTTTATAAAAGGTAAAAGAGAACCTATTGTAGATCAGCATCCGGCCTGGAGACGCGAATAGGTTTTTTGAAGCCGTCATATTCTGAAAGCTCCAACTGCAGAACCTGTCGGTATACGGCTATTTTTCTTCAAGTATCCCCTGTATCGTTCGAAGATATTTACCGATAGCTCTATATAGGATAGTGCGCCGGAAATGGTTCCGGCTGACGATCGTCCTTATCTATGCCGGTAAACTACCGATAACAATAGAGATGGCACGGAATAAGAATGGTGGTTACTAATTATGCCCGATAAGAAGATGCTGAGCGAATGCCCGACGGAGGCGACAAGAAAAATAAATATAGCTTCCGAATTGAAAAAATTCTCGACTACAGAAACGAAATTCAAGGTTAATGGGGGCGATGATTTCGCCCTTGGAAGGAATGACCTGCGGGCGCTTTATGAGGTTTCCCGGGCAGTGAACTCCTCTCTCATTTTGGATGAAATATTAAGCATCGTGATGAAGAAAGCGATTGAGCTCCTGCATGCGGAGCGGGGCTTTTTGATGCTTCTGGATTCGGACGGGAATCTGCAGTTCAAAACGGCCCGTAAGATAAACAAAATAGAGATGGATGAAAGCGATCTTCAGGTTCCATCTTCAATCGCCAGGTCAGTGGTTGAGAGCGGGAAATCGCTTTACACCTCCGATGCTCTGAAGGATGGCCGTTTCTCCAACAAGAAATCCGTTCTGGAAATGAAAATACGCTCAGCCATCTGCGTACCTCTGAAAATCAAGGATCAGACCATAGGCGTTGTTTATCTGGATAATTCAGCCAAAGCAAATATATTCTTAAAATCGGATTTGCATTTGTTCGAGCTTTTTGCCGATCAGGCCTCCCTGGCCATCCATAACGCCCAGCTCTATTCGGAGCTTTTTGATCTCCAGCGTTTTCAAGAAGCGATTCTCGATAAAACTCCCGTAGGAATAATAGTCCTTACTGAAGATGGAGAAGTTATTTCGTTTAACAATGTTTCCTTTACTCTCCTGAATAAGGCCTCTCTTTTACCGAGCGACGGTAGCTATGATCTACTGGGCAAGAACCTCCTGGAGATCCTGCCGTCTGCGGAACGAAACTTCTGGCGGGAGAATATTGCCAAATCGGCCGAGATTACCGTGGAGATTCCACCACGCAGGCAAAAGACCGGTTCAGCTGATATCGTTTACAGATATCGATTTTCGCCATTCCATCATGTAAGCGATGATTTAGATGGCAGGATTGTCGTGATTGAGAACATCACCGAAAAAGTGATTCTGGAAAAATCCCTCATACTATCTGAGAAAATGGCTGCGAAAGGGGAGATGGCGGCCGCCATCGGGCATGAGCTAAACAATTATCTGACCGCCATTTCGACCAACGCCCAGCTTCTGCCGCGCATCATAGAGAAAGGGCAGATAGAAAAGGTGCCGGCGAAAGTTGAGACGATATTAGCCAGTATAGACAAAATGAAACGGTTCACATCGGGCCTTATGGATTTTTCAGCCCTTGAGACCAGAAAGATCCAGCATGATATATCGACCGTCTTAGATGATGTCGTCTTTTTTGTGAAACCGCTGCAGAAATTCAAAGCAATTGATATCTCTCTTGATATCGATCGCGATATCCCGAACGTAATGATCGATATCGGGCAAATTCACCAGGTTATTCTGAACCTCTTGATGAATGCCGCCGATGGCATAGCCGACAATGGAATTGTTGATGGCGCCATTAAGATCACTACCGGTTGCGAAGAAGGGTATGCGACTGTGGTTATCTCCGACAACGGGCCGGGCATTCCGGCTGATATTCTGCCGAATCTGTTTGAACCTCATATAACATCTAAAACTTCAGGCCATGGATTGGGACTTTCCATCAGCCTGAGAATCATTAAACGCCATGGCGGCCAGCTTATAGCATTGAATAATCCGGCGGGCGGCGCATCGTTTAAGATAAAGCTTCCACTGGGTAAGGATGATGAATGATCGCCTCATAGCGGGGCGATACAGAATTGAAGAGCTTTTGGGCGAAGGCGGGTTAGCCCGCGTTTTTCGTGCGACCGACCTTCTCACCGGTAAATCAGCCGCCCTCAAAAAAGCCCATCCCGACGATCCGTCTGCACGCGAAGCTATAATACGTGAATACAGTTTTGCCTCATTGCACAATCACCCGGCACTCGTTTCACCCTATTCATTAATTGACGACTCCGACGGTGCTTTGATCGTCATGCCACTCATCGAGGGAAACAATCTGGGAGCGTGGTGGAATTCAGCCTCCCTTGATACGGATCCGGACGAGGGAAAATCCCGGGTGGATGAGATCATAGCATCTATACTTGAATGCGCAGCGTTTATACACTTTTCCGGTTATATATATAACGATTTTAAGCCCTCGAACCTCATGGTCACCGGCGACATAGTCTTTGACGGAACCAATAATGCGATGCCTGTACTTCTGGATTATAACCTGTTGACTCCAAGAGGCGGAAATCCGTCAAGGCGCGGAACTCTCGAATATATCTCTCCGGAGGTATTGAAAGGCGATCCTCCGGGAATACCATCCGATCTGTACTCAATTGGCGCTATGATCCATACGCTTTTTACAGGCCTTCCGCTCTTTCCCTCAAGCAGCGACTCCGAGCTAATCAGGCTCGTTACCGAAAGCGGCAGTATAGATTTCTCCAGAATCCCGTCTCGTTTCAAAGAAGGAGTAGAAACATTATTGGCTCGTGATCCAGGGCAACGCCCGCGGGATGCGCAGGAAGCGGCGCGAATTCTGGGCCTAGATAAGCAATTCCGGGCTCTCCTCCGATCCCGGATAGGATACTACCTGTCAGCAGGAACGCCACCCTTTGCAGCCGAATTAGAGAGTTGTTTTAAGGATTATCTTCGCGGCAAGTCCGAGAAGATTCTTCTTATCCGCGGTTTGAACCATAGCATGAATATATCAAATTATCTGGCGATGAAGCCAGAGATTGATGGATCTGAAACCTGTCGTATATGCGCCGGATATAATGATGATACCACAGCCACGATACTCGATGACTTCCTCAACAGAATAACTACCGGCATTCAGCAAAGATTTTTCTTATTCGTCGACAACCTCGAGGAATTGAATGATCAGAATATAAGAAGGCTGAAGCTCATCGCCAGCTCCTGCGGGGGTGTCCCGGTGATCGCAGGAGCAAGGCGCTGGCTTGATTTTGACCTGCCTTATGTTCTGTTCGATCCTCTGCATAATAAAACCAGGCACAGTGCGGCTACAGAGGTATTGAAGGCTCTCTTAAATCAGCCGGAATTGAATTTTGATTACGATCGCTTGAGCGATGCTACCGGGGGCGATCCAGAGCTTATTTATCATCACCTGATCCGTGCGGCTAACGAAGGCAGGCTCGATTTGCTCTCCGGCACACAGCAATATGATCATCAAGAAACCGATAAGCTTACACCTGGAGAGGAAAAAGCCATTGGGTGGATGTGCGACTTGCTGAGTGCAAGCGAGAAAACAGTAATGTCGAAACTGTCTGTATGGGGCGATAAGATACCGATGCTTCTCCTGACAGAATTGAATGAAGACGAGCAGGAAATCATAAACCGCCTGATGGAATCCGGCCATCTGGTTCAGGAGAAAGATTCTGTGGTTTTCCCCTCCGGCGATTCAAGAGACCTGATCTATTCTCGAATTTCCCCTGATGATAAGAAGATCCTCCACCACTATTGGGCCAGGGTAGTCGAAAAGCGGCTGGTAGACACGGACGAGTATCTGGAGGCAACAGCCTACCACTGGGGTCGTTCCGATGATATCTACAGGGGGTTCGAGGCTAATCTTACCGCTGCCGAGGAGTATCTGAGAGGTGGGGAATTATCCCGGGCGAAAGGCATTGCCGGAATCCTCCTTTCCATTTCAGAGAGAGGCGGTGGTTTGAAATCGCGGGCTCTGGAGATTTATGCCGATATTGCCAAAGCCGAAGGGGATTATAAAGATGCCCGTGAAAAATATATAAGACTCCTCTGGAATCTCAGGCTTGAGAGAGACGAAAACTTAGAAGCTAGAACCCTCAAGAACCTCGGAGACCTATACCGTTCGCTTAGAGTACCCTCGAAAGCTCTGTTTTACACCAGAAGGGCACTGAGCCTGTTTGCGGGATTATCTGACGAACAGGGGATGGCCGATTGCCTTAACAACATGGGCCTGGCATACTGGGTCGATGAACAGTATCAGCAGGCCCTCGATTCTTTTAATTCTGCCCTTGCAGAAAATAAACGTTTGGGGAATTATAGTGAGCTGGCTAAAATTCAATCTAATCTGGGCATTATCAAAGACATAGTGGGGGAAACCAGGGATGTGGCGGGCCATTTCGTGCATGCTCTGGAACACGCCAGGCAGGCTGAAGATCCCAGACTTCAGGCCCCGATTTCCAACAACCTGGGTTTCTTTTTAATTCGACGGGGCGATCTCGATACTGCGCAAGAACATCTCCTGAACGCGCTTGAGATATCGGAGCGTATCGGTTATACGGAAGAGATAATCAACTCTCTTACTAATCTCGGCCTATGCTATTTGAGGCTTGGCGATCTGTTTAAATCGGTGGAGAGCAACCAGCGCGCACAGGAAATGGCCAACTCTTTTGGTAACAAACGGTTGGCAGCCGATGCCGAACTTCATCTCACTGAGGCTTGTATCCTTATGGGTAATTTTTCGCTCGCCGATACGGTCTTATCGTCAATCGAATCTGATAAAGTATATGTCGAGGATAAGACGTTGAAATCGCAGGTCGATTTGCTGCGCTCCAGATGGCGGGTGAATCTGGGATACTATGAGAAAGCTAAAAAGACCGCCGAGGCCATTTTTTCTGAAGCTGATAGGGCTGGCAATACACGACTGAAACTCGAGGCTGAACTGGTCATCGGTGAAGCACAGATGATCTCTAAGCCAGAGAAAGCGCTTTCGAATCTTTCGGTTTTGATTGAGGAAACGGGCAAATTCGGACACGGCGATCTTGCCGAGGCGGCTGGACTGCTTTCGGCGGATATATATATTCGAGCAAAAGACCGCTACAATGCCGAAGGGTGGATTGAAAAATCGCTTTCTGGTCGGAAGCCGCCCAGAAAAACTTATATCGAGGCTTCTATCCTCGCGGCTGAACTCTCATATCTTAATAGCAGATATGACAATGCAATCGATAAACTAACCGAAATAGAAAGCATAGCTGCAGCCTCGGGCTTCATACCGCTGGCCCTGAAATCGTCCGTCGTACTGGGGGAGATATTCACCTCCTGTCTGAAACTCTCCAGGGCAAAAGAGGCATTCGGAAGGGCGATCGAATACAGGGAGAAGATGTTGTCGGCCCTCCCCGAGAACGTACCTGTTGCATTTCCGCTAAAGCTCCCGGCGATGATTCGTCTTGAGGCAGGGCTGGCTCGAATAGATGAGAAAGCCTTCTTAAGGGTTTGAGAATCGCTCAAAAAAAAGGGCCGCAATTTCGCGGCCCGATTTTTCCAGTAGAGTGGGTGTTAGGATCCTATTCCAGTGTAACCGCCTGGAGCGATCCTTTCCTCTAGTTCCTCAACCTCGAGGATGAAATCTATCATGGCCTCACCTCCTTCTGGAGCTGTTGCTGATTGAAGATTTCTCCAAGTCGTCAAGGAGTATCCCTGAGATAACTCCCCATCGGACCACAATCTATTAATAAATGAAACGACTGCCTGAAACCATGTCAAGAAAAAAATGCAAAATTTTTCAAAAAATGTGAAATTCAGGTAACACCATATATACAATTTATCTGTGCAATCTGTTAATCTTCATAATGTTATGGGGTAGAAGCCGGTAAAATTCCCGGACAGTGTTCCTGATGGCCATATTTTCGCATATTCAACCTTGCCAGGAACTCGGGCCTCCATTAGACAATACAGCCTTGCGTAGTGTATTATTATGCGTCATAAGAAGTTATGACATCCAGCGAAGAAGCAATATCCTTCAGAATCAATGGGAATCCATCCTCGAATCGGAGATTATATAGTTTTAATTGCATTAAGGTAACCCCGGGCTGTCCGGAAACTGGGAATTGGTGTTTTGAGTATTGCAATTCCCGAAATGCCAGGGTAACCTGATTCGGGCCCGCCTCAGACAATCAGGGAAATTATTCAGGCTTCCGGTTGAGTCAATTATTCGCAGGCTGCACCGGGATTGAAATTGATTTCTTGTGGTAGATGGGGCATATTCACCAACACTCTGTGCGCAAAAACAGTCTTTCCGCGTGAGCGGCAGGTCAAATAAGACCAGTTATGTTTTTTCAAAAAAAGTCTTGACAGGATTGCAGGTGGGGGTATATTTATAGGTGCTTAAGTAGCCCCGATTTTACTTCGGTGCAATGTGTACTTCGCTTTACTGTTCAAATGAGGCTTCGATCTTTTAACGAAGCAGGCTTTAATGAATGAGATCGCACTTATCGGAGACATTATCGACTGACAGTGCTATTGGTTGGGTCGTGTTGCGTATCTGCGTAGCATGATATCTTCGCTCATTTGAAAAGCTAAAGATTGTTCATTCGCTTTAGAGGCCGGTGATGGGGAAATTGAATCGATTGTCTCCCAGGGCAATCGATGCTCTTTCGGCAACATTAACCGGACAGGAAGCGAAAAAAAGGAAGCCAGGCATGTTAAAAGTTGCAGTTATCGCTGTCGTATCTACATTAGCGATCTTTATCGGGATTTCCATCGCCCAGAATGATCCAGTTACCCTCACAATCGGTGAGTCATGCGATTCAATTCCCAGGTTGAGCATCCCTGTTTATTTGAATAATCCGGATTCCGTGGGATCATTTACCATAAAAATAATTCTCAGGGACTATGGCATTTCTGATCCGATATGGCTGGCTTTCGATTCTGAAGATCCCAACGCTGCCGACACCATAGGCAGCCGAATAAGTTACTGGCCATGGTTCAATTTCTGGGTAGATGAACCGGATACTATCAATGTGGTCGCCTACCGAGTCGGCTATCCCAATGAAGTTTACTCCCTGCCACCCGGGGACGGTCTGATATTCACTATTCATCCGGTTATAACGGAAATCTCCGATACCTGCCAGCTTCTCCGGTTCGGGGATGGTTGCTTCGTTTATGATGAAAGTCAATATATTGATTATGATATAATTTATGTTAGGGAAGAGGCCTGTTCCGGCTGCGATCCGTCCTGGCTGCATGGCGATATGGATCGTTCCGGGAATATAAGTTTGGTTGATGTTATCGCTATGATAAGCGCCTATAGAGGCGCCGGCTTCTATTGTGACACTTGTGCGTGCACAGGGGACGCTAATGGTAACGGTGTCCCGATTGAGTTGGGCGATGTGATCGCCATTATCGCCAATTTCAGGACCGGTCTGCCGGAGATGGCGCCATGTGGGTGAAAATATGATGAATTCAGAAAATATGTTCAGTTGAAACCTGGTTTCCTTGTGAAGGAGGTGAGTGCCAAGAGAGAAAAAACGTGTGAAAGAGGGGAGATTTAGTTTGCCTCGGATATGGAATTCCGAGCTTACAGTGAATGTGGCGTTAATAGAAAAACGCCTGTGCAAGATTTTAAGGAGTAAAACATGAAAAAATTGTTGCTCTTGGCTTTAGTTACAATTTTCACATTCAGCCTGGCCTCAGCTCAAGGGCTAAACAAGATCGTCTTCGGACCGCTGGTTGGTGATGGCGCTGGTCAGATCATGGCCGCCAACGGCATGTCCATCGATGTCGAACAATGGGTTCGCACCGATCCAGCCAATGATAGTGCTATCGCAGGTGTGGCTACTGGTATGATGTACCCGGATTGGTTTATTGCGGCTCTTG
>SDBT01004152.1_pt1 | contig 24706 bp, 21 predicted proteins | sample 2277101 | NCBI WGS metagenome assembly SDBT01 (sample SAMN10404973, study PRJNA504765) | marine sediment metagenome | isolation source: marine sediment core GS10_PC15, 103 cmbsf | place: Arctic Ocean: Southern Knipovich Ridge | collected 2010 | reverse complement strand
CCGACCTGCAGAAAATCATCGCCGACCGTATCGCCGAAAAAATCGACAAGCCGGTAAAGGTCGGCCGATACGTTGACATCACCGATTCACTCCACATCTACGGCTCATACTTTGCCGACGCCGAAAAAGAGGTCGAGAAAATGCGAACCACCCCCTTCAGCGACCGCGCCTGGGAAACAACCCATCCCGCTTTCCAGATGATGACTCAGGAGGCAAAGGAAAAACTCACCCGAGACCCCGACTGGTACGCAAAGGGTGAAGGTATGTGTTGAGGGGGTGGTTCGGGGGCAAAGCTGCGGGGGTGAAATCAAAGAGTTGGAATATGGGCTAATGGTCAGTTTCTATACAAATTGAGTGTATAGACATCTGTTAGGGGGCGATTAATCACGATTAGTGTGGTTGGCACGCATTTTGCACCTGTCCGAACCTATTGGGAAACAGTACGTCAACAGGGAAGTTCTTGAAGGGACTTAAGTATGAAAAAGAAATGGATTTTCGTCTCGCTAATTATGTCAATCGTCTTGGCCACTTCACGAACATGGGCTGATAGCCCGGCTCAGAAGGACGATGCTGTCGCCTTGCCAGGCATCCATTTTGAAAGATTGGGGGATTCTCTGCCGGCACAAGCCGCTCAAACGGGTTCGATTGTCGGCTGGGGCAGGCAGGTTGTCGGCGTTGACATCAGCGCCGGTTTTACCGCCATTGCGGCGGGCGGTTACCATAGCCTGGGACTCAAAGATGATGGCTCTGTCGTGGCCTGGGGATACAATAAGCATGGCCAGTGCGATATCCCCGCGCCCAATAGCGGCTTTATCGCCATCGCGGCGGGCAATTGGCATAGCCTGGGCCTCAAAGATGATGGTTCTATCGTGGCCTGGGGAGAAAATGACTATGGCCAGTGCGATGTCCCCGCGCCCAATAGCGGCTTTATCGGGATCGCAGCAGGCGGTTACCACAGCAGCTCGGGCTTGGGTGGACACAGCCTGGGACTGAAAGAAGATGGCTCTGTCGTGGCCTGGGGTGTCCAAGATGGTAGCACATATGACTATGGCCAGGTCAGTGACACGCCGAACGCTAATGGTTATATCGCCATCGCAGCGGGCGCTTACAATAGCCTGGGCCTAAAAGAAGATGGCTCTATCGTGGCTTGGGGAGGCAATGAATATGGCCAGTGCAATGTCCCCGCGCCCAATAGCGGCTTTGTCGCCGTTGCGGCGAGCGGTGCCTACAACGATGGCCACAGTCTGGGCCTGAAAGAAAATGGTTCTATTGTTGCTTGGGGACGGAATCACAAAGGCCAGTGCAATGTCCCCGCGCCCAATAGCGGTTTTATCGCCATCGCGGCGGCCCGTTACTACAGCCTGGGCCTAAAAGTTGATGGCTCTGTCGCGGCCTGGGGATGGAATGGCCAAGGCGAGTGCAACGTCCCTGCGCCCAATAGCGGCTTTGTCGCCATCACGGCGGGCTGGGTCCACAGCCTGGGCCTCAAAGAAGATGGCTCTATCGTGGCCTGGGGAAGGAATAACTATGGCCAGTGCAATGTCGGCGCGCCCAATATTGGCTTTACCGGGATCGCTGGGGGCGGTTTCCACAGCCTGGGCCTCAAAGATGATAGCTCTGTCGCAGTCTGGGGAGAGGATTCCTTTGGCATTTATAATGTCCCCGCGCCCAATAGCGACTTCATCGCCATCGCGACGAGTGGTCGCCACAGCCTTGGCCTAAAAGTTGATAGTTCTGTCGCGGCCTGGGGACACAATGGTGATGGCCAATGCGATGTCCCCCCGCCCAATAGCGGTTTTATCGGGGTCGGGGGGGGCGGTAAGCACAGCTTGGGCCTCAAAGTTAATGGTTCTATCGCAGTCTGGGGAGACAATAGCTCCGACCAGTGCGATGTCCCCGCACCCAATAGCAACTTTGCCGCCATTGCGGCGGGTTTTGTGCACAGCTTGGGCCTCAAAAAAAATGGCTCTGTCGTGGCCTGGGGAGATAATTACTGGGGCCAGTGCAATGTCCCCTCGCCCAATAGCGGCTTTATCGCCATTTCGGCGGGCGCCTGGCACAGCTTGGGCCTCAGAAAAAATGGCTCTGTCGTGGCCTGGGGATACAATGACGATGGCCAGCTTAATATCCCCGCACCCAATAGCGGCTTTATCGCCATCTCGGCAGGCTATTACCACAACCTGGGCCTCAAAGATGATGGCTCTATCGCGGCTTGGGGAGAGAATAGCTCAAGTCAATGCAATGTCCCTGCGCCCAATAGCGGTTTTTTAGCCATCGCCGCAGGCGGGTATCATAGTATGGGCCTGAAGCTGGAAGTCGGCACGCCCCCGGTCGCTAACGCTGGCGCCGACCAGGTTGTGTATGCGTGGATAGATGGTATAGCCCAAGTTGGTCTCGATGGGTCGGGCAGCTTCGATGCGGATGGAGATGAATTAGAGTATTTCTGGTTTGAAGGCGATGACCAAATTGCAACGGGAGTCGATCCGAATGTACAATTAAGTGTGGGTGAGCACATAATCGAACTAATCGTTAATGACGGCCAGGAAGATTCCGAGCCGAACGCGGTTGTCATAACAGTAATCGCACCCGTAGAGGCGGATGTTTACATCGTGCCGAGGGTAATTAACCGCTGGAGTCGAATGAGGAGAGTCATAGCTATCATTCGTCTGCCGGAGGAGATTGGGAAGCGCGATGTAGCTGATGAGCCGTTCAAGCTGTATGTTGGCGACCTCGAGACGGATGGTATTGCAGCAATCTGGCAGCGATTGATTGGCGGCAGCAACAGGGCGAGTGTATTCGCTTTATTCAATAATGATGAGTTGATGGCTACTGAGGGCAATAATGGCAGGGTCGAGTTGACAGTTGTCGGTAAGCTTGAATCCGGCCAATATATATACGGCAGTGATACTGTCCGGATAATTCGGTCTCGAAGACAGCGCGGTCGTCAGCTACGTGGAAGATAGACGGCGAGGGATATGAGAAGCGGGGGAATTTGAATCTGCCGATATGGCTGGGATTTGGGGATGTTAGTGGCAGTTAATGGGTGAGGGTCCGATATTTAGGCTGTCTAAGATATTGTCGGGACGGGAGTTATGAATACGCATCTTTTCTGGCACGGCTTTTGTACATAGCTACTCAGAGACATTCGGGAATTAGCCGAATGCACAAGTTAATAAAGTTGACGTATTCTTTAAAGAAGAACAGATGTAAATACGATGACATTGTATGACGTTGTGCCTTTGAAAAAGAGCAGAAGGAATATTGCAGTTGGGCGCGGCGAGTGGGATGAGATGAAGCGTCCTTTGCCGCTAATTTTATGGTTGACGAGGAAAATAATTTCAGAAAGGCAAGGTTAATGAAACGACTAAGAACGAGGGTAATAGTATTTAGTGCTTTGTTTTTGCTTATTTTCTTTTTGCCGGGCAAAAGTCCGGCGAAAATAGACAACGGGCTTGAGACACTGCGCGAGACGTCAAAGGCGTTCACAGCGGTGGCGAAAAAGACGATTCCGGCGGTGGTGTTTGTTAATGTTCAAAAGACGATTGAGATAAGCTCTCCGCACGGTGGCAGGTCTCCTTTCGGACATAATGATCCTCGCGGCTTTTTCGATTTTGACGAAGACTTTCTGGAGCGTTTCTTCGGAAACAGACAGCCGCGACAGCGGAGCCCGAGAAAGTATGAACGGTTCGGACAGGGCAGCGGATTTATCATCAGCCAAGACGGTTATATCCTGACGAATAATCATGTGGTTGGAGAAGTTGACAAGATAACGGTTACGCTTCAGGACGGCCGCAAACTGGATGCGAAGGTGATCGGGACGGACCCGAAATCGGATGTTGCGGTGATTAAGATTGAGGCTGATAATCTGCCGGTGATTGAGTTAGGAGATTCGGATGCGCTCGAGGTAGGTGAGTGGGTAATTGCGATAGGGAATCCTTTCGGTCTTGATGCGACGGTGACGGTTGGGGTCGTGAGCGCGAAGGGCCGGGGAGGTATAGGAATCGCGGACTATGAGGATTTTATCCAGACAGATGCAGCAATTAACCTGGGTAACTCTGGCGGGCCGCTTCTTAACATCGAAGGCAAGGCGGTTGGACTTAACACGGCGATATTCAGTCTCGGTCAAAGAGGCGGTTATATGGGGATAGGTTTCGCTATTCCTATCAATATGGCCAAACACATCAAGCAACAATTAGTTGAGACTGGCAAGGTTACGCGTGGTTACTTAGGAGTTTATATGGAGCCGGTGAAGGCGGACCTTGCGGAGTACTTCGGTCTGAAACAGAAAAACGGTGTCAGTGTGCTTCAGGTTATGGATGACTCGCCGGCGGCTGAGGCAGGTCTGAAGGCGGGTGATATCATATTAGAGATGGACGGCAAGAAGATTGAAGGGATGCAACAGCTTAAGAATACGATAGCGATGGTTGAGCCGGGGACCAAGGTGACGCTGCTTGTGTACCGTGACGGTAAAGAACTGAAGAAAAAGGTTGAGATCGGGTCTTTGAGCGATAGCAGCTTTGCGAGCGACGTTTCGGAAGTTGGGGAACAATTAGGTCTCCAGGTGCAGGAACTTACCGAAGAGCTGGCGCGAGGATTCGGGTATGAGCCGGGCGAGGGGGTGATAGTATCGGAAGTGACAAACGGGGGCATTGCGGCGCAGGCCGGGATTCGCGCGGGCATGCTCATAGTCAATGTGAATCGCAGAGACGTCAATTCGGTAGCGGAATTCAATACCGCACTTGAAGATACGGCCAAGACCCGCAAGGTGCTGATGCTGATAAAGTATGAGAATTTTGCACAGTATGTAGTACTGACGCTTGATTGATATGAATTAAAGTGATACGCCGCACGAGTTGTGGAAAAGTTTTTGTGCGGTGTTCACACTTTTTGGTGTTTCGCAGGTGCTGTCGGCAAACAGTGCAAATCTGATGACGATAAAACCCTGTTTTCCGTGATTTTTCCTCTTTACTTGCTGTGCCATTTTCCGATATACATATATGCAAGTATGTCGATTCAGGCGGGTGCAGCGTGCAATTTTGCTGAGTTGTTGATGTGCTAATTCCGGCTGTATTGGGGTGGGTGAAATTTTGCGGTAAACATTTGCCGGCCTGTTTGGGCCGTGGAGCATCCTTGCATGGTGTAATGAGTTTGGCGTTATCAAGGAATCGGATTAAGGAGATAGATAATGAACGGCATAACCAGGATGGTTTGTATTGGATTAGCATTTCTTTTGGCGGTTTCGGGGGCAGTTGTTACATCGGCGGTGGATGCAGGGGATATTGCCGAGAGCTTGAAGAAGAAGGGGCAAGAGGTTGAGCGAATGCGCGAAAAGCGTGAAGCTGAGGCTAAAGTGGCGCGCCAGGAGGCAGCAAAGGCCAAAGCTCGGCTTAAATCGGCTAAGATGGGCAAGCAATGGGCCCGGATAGAGCAGCTTGATCTGCCTGAAGATACGACGGCGCGTTTCAGCGTAAAGAGGCTTCAAATCAGCGGTAACACTCTCATATCAACAGATGAGTTGTTGGAAGATATGCCGCTGGTTTATAACGCTTCGGGGAAGTCGCTGGCCGAGGCACAGAGCAGTGATCTTTATGACCTTAGAACTGTGCACGAGGTAATCGCTCAGCCGGGCGAGCCACGGCGGGTTTCGGCGCGGACGGTCCAGGGGCTAACGCAGTACGTTCTTTCGGCGTACCAGGCGCGCAACTATGCCGGGGTGTATGTGTATGTGCCGGCTGAGGCGGTAGGCGAGGAATTGAAACTAAAAGATGGTGTTTTGCCGATAGATGTTTTGGAGGCGACGATTTCCGAGGTTACGCTGACAGTTCGCAATCTTGACCAGGAAGAAGTCGAGGAGGGTTATCTTGATCGGTCGATTTTCATGGAATGGTCTCCGGTCCAAGAGGGGATGGTTGCCAATCAGAAGGATTTAGATGATTTTATCAATCTTTTGAACCTGAATCCGGACAGGTATGTGTCGGCGCGGGTGTCGCAGGGTGCCGAACCCAGGTCGCTTCGGGTGGGATACGATATCTACGAGGCCAATCCGTGGCACTGGTATGCGCAGGTTGACAACTCGGGCAGCGACGAGCGGCGGTGGAGCCCACGATTGGGGCTTATTAATACCAACCTTACGGGCAGAGACGACAGGCTTACGACGGTGTATCAGTTTCCGATAGATGAGCCGGATGAGAATTACTCGATGTACGGCAGCTACGAGTTTCCGATTTATACGCCGCGATTGCGTCTTAACCTTTACGGCGGGTACAGTGAGTTTGACACAGACCCTGAAGGGGCGAGCGGGTTCAACTTTTTCGGTAACGGCTGGTTTTACGGGGGCCTTTTGCGTTACAACTTGCACCAGCAGGACGGGTGGTTCTTTGATGTTACCAGTTCGCTGAGCCAGGAGAAGAGCAAGATAACTTCGACGCAGTTCAATTCGGTATTAGGCTCTGAGGTAACGATGAACCTGTGGGGCATTGGGGTTGACATTCATAAGTCAGATGATATGTCGAACAGTTCAGTTTCGTTTAACCGAATACATAGTGTAGGCGGTTCAGGTGACTCGGCTTTTAATCAAGCCCGGCCTGGTGCTGATTCGAGCTTCAATATTTATACTCTCTCGGCGGGTCACAGGCGGTATCTTGACCCTGATAAGATTCAGCGAGCGAGCGGTTCTTTGCGGTGGATACAGCCTAATGACAGACTGGTCCCGGCGAGGATGACGGTATATGGCGGGCTGTATTCAGTGAGGGGCTATAAGGAAAATGAGGTTGTGACCGACGGCGGCCTGCTGGTATCCGGTCAATATGAATATGACTTAGTGAAGCATTACCAGACGCAGGAAGGGATTGAGACAGATGAGCAGGGCAGACCTGTAGATAAACCGTTTGTGAGGCGGTTTGCGCCTCTTGTATTTTTTGATGCAGCGCGTGCGAAGATAAAGCATCCAGTCGGAAGCGAGAAAACCGTGGAGGAAATGGTTTCGGTGGGAGTAGGAACAGCAATCACGTTAGGCGACACTTTTGATGCGGGGATATATTACGGTATTCCGCTGCGTTCAACGGACGATACGCGAATGAATCGGGGCCGGTGGAGCTTTAACCTGATGATGCGATGGTAAGAGCTTTTTGGGGTGAAAATCTACAGCCGAACAGACATGGGGGCCGGTGCGTACTCATTTATAGATATTGAAAGGAAGTAAAAATGGCACCGAAAGAAAACAGCGTGATTAGGGGCTGGCCTGTTTACCTGGTTTTTCTGGTCCTGATTGGGGCGGTAATCTGGGCGTTAAAGAATCAGTCCTCAGGAACCGCCTTTGAGGGCAGCGGTTCGACAACTGTGTTCCACCCAGCAGATATTCATGTGCATGAGGCCGACGTGTCAGGAGAGCCTAAGAGTATTGCTCAGATTATCAGCGCCCGCAGGACGTGGAATCCGGTGTGGATGGACTCGTACGGGCAGATGGCGGCGGATCTTGAACTAAAAGACATTTTCGGAAAAACGCATAAGTTGAGCGATTATCGCGGTAAGAATGTTCTTTTGATCTTCTGGGCGACGTGGTGCGCACCATGCATAACGGAGGTGCCTCATTTGATTGAGCTGCGAAACAGGATAAGTGAAGATGAACTTGCAATGTTGGCGATATCGAATGAAAATGTGACGACGCTGCAACGTTACACGGAGTTTAAGCAGTTGAATTATACGGTCATTTCCTCTCGGGGGCCCTTGCCGGCACCATTCGGAGGTGTGCAGGGGATACCGGCAGGTTTCGTTATCGATAAGGAAGGTAAGATTAAGTTAGCCACGGAGGGACTTGTTTCGCTGACGGAGTTAGTGCAGATTTTGCGGGCCGAGAACTGACGAAAGCAATCCAGAAAGCCGGTAGAGGGCGAAAAATACAGCAAAAAAGTGAATTTTTCTATATTTTTTCTGGACAGGGGAGGGCTGTGGTGCTATATTACTTGGCTGGTAGGATGATTTTTGCAATTACACATACATAGAGGTAGTAGTTATGGCACATAAAAAGGGACAAGGCTCGTCGAGGAACGGCAGAGACAGTAACCCGAAGTATCGGGGTGTTAAGCTATTCGGCGGACAGGTGGCCAAGGCTGGTGCGATTCTGGTTCGCCAGTGCGGCACGAAATTCAAGGCGGGATTCAACGTGGGGATGGGCAGAGACTTTACGCTATTTGCCCTCAGGGCCGGAACAGTGCAATTTCAGGGTAAGAAAGTACACATCGTTGCCTGACGGGCGAAAAGCAGGTTGGATCATAAAAAAGGGTGGCAAATGTGCCGCCCTTTTTTTATTATTGGTGTGGAAAAACGATGGATAACCAAAAGGCAAAAACTCCAGCCCAAAGTGCGGTCGAGGCGCGGTATGTGCTGATGCCGGATCAGGCGAATCCGTATGGGACGGCATTTGGCGGTGCGATTGTGGCTTGGATAGATATGGTTGCGTCGATGGCGGCGCAGAGGCACTGCGGCAAAGAGGTCGTGACGGCGGGGATCGATTCATTGAACTTCAAGGAACCGATTCACATCGGCGAGCACGTTGTTCTCAAGGCAAGTGTAAATTACGTGGGCCGTACGTCTATGGAGGTGGGCGTTCAGGTGAACCGGGAGGACCCATATAGCGGGGACAGTATCGTAGCAACGACGGCGCATCTGACGTTCGTGGCGCTGGATGAGAAGAAAAAGCCGAGTGCTGTTCGGCCTTTGGTGCCCGAGACCGAGGATGAGAAGAGACGGTATGCGAACGCCGAGATACGCGTCAAGAACAGGAAAGAACTGCTTCGGAAGATGCGTTAGTCTTTAAGAAGATTATGCCCAATGGTACTTTTTCGCTGCTCTGTGCAGCAGCGCGGATTCCTGGGGAATACGAGTTAACTTTTTTGCAAATAAGGAGGTACATTTATGCTGACACGAAGGAATTTTTTGGCGGCGGCAGGTGCGGCCTCGGCTGTGAGTCTTTTGGGCGAAAAACCACAAGTGGTTGCGGCGGTTCCGAAGGCGGCGAGCGAATTGGGGAGGGTAAAGATTCGGGATGTCAAGACGGCATCGGTGAAGCTGACTTATTACGATGCGCATCTTGTGAAGGTGATAACGGACAGCGGAGTTTACGGTCTGGGTGAGGCTTACCGGGGGGCTGGTACGCTTAACTGGATAGAGACAATCAAGGAAGAGGTCATCGGCGAGGACCCGTTGCAGGTGGATATGCTGTTTCATAAGATGATGGAGGCGGGATCCGGGGCGGATGCGCGTTCGGGGACGCTTACGGGTGCGATTGCGGGGATTGAGTCGGCGCTTTGGGATTTGGCGGGTAAGATTTTGAATGTGCCGGTGTATGCGCTCTTAGGCGGTAAGTTTCGTGACAAGCTTTTAATCTATCACGATACCGGCTCGCCGGATACGACGGATGTTGGGCCGTGGGTCGAAGAGGCTCAGAGTTCCCGCGACAAGTACAAATTCAAGGCGATGAAGTTCGATTTGAATCCGTTTCGCGGTGAGCGATGGAACCGGACGCTGTCGACGGTGGATATGAAGATATGGGTGAAGATTTTGGAGGCGATACGCGCAGAATTAGGGCCTGACTTTCCGTTGGCGGTGGATTTGCACTGGAAATACAACACGCGTGATGCACTGAGGTTTATCCAGATGACCGAGCACTTGAACCTTTGGTTTATGGAGGACCCGATTCCGCCGGAAAATGCGGACGCACTGGCGCGCATCACCCGGGCGACAAAGGTGCCGATATGCACGGGTGAGAACCTTTATACGCGGCATACGTGGCGGCCGTTTATTGAAAAGCAGGCGTGCGATATTATTCAGCCGGACGTGCAGAAGTGCGGCGGGCTGCTGGAGACAAAGAGGATAGCGGACTGGGCGGACCTTTATTACATGCCGATGGCGTGCCATAACCTGTGCTCACCGGTGGGGACTGTCGCATCCGGACATGTGTGTGCGGCGATACGGTCGTTCATAACGCTCGAATCGGACAGCGTGGAACTTGAACACTGGGACGATATCATCAAGCGCGACGGGCCTTTCTATAAAGATGGTTTCCTTGAGCTGTCGAACAAGCCGGGATTCGGCATTGAACTTGATGAAAAGGTATGCCGGAAACATTTAGCAGGGTATTCGGGTTTTTTTGAGTGAGAACGTAAAATCAGGAATACTTAAGAGAAGCGTGATTCGTTGTTCGGGGAGCCCTCACCCTTTTCTTCGAAAAGGGTGCCACCCGAAATAGTTCGTAGTTCGTGGTTTTTAGTTCGTAGTTGTGGGATCCCGGCGCGCCGGGACTCGGAATGACACCCCTTAACCGGGGCGATTGGGGAATTGAACATGGTATTAATATAGTATGGAAGGGAAAGATTATGGACACAAAGAAAATTCATCGTGTGACAGGATTGAGATGGTTTGTTGTTGCGGCGGTATCTGCTTTGGTGGCAGGCGGGTGTATAGAGACATTGCAACGGCCGGTGGCCCAGCAGACTTGTCATGTGTGGGAGAAGGTCGAGATTACACTGAGGGCCAAGAACGAGTATGAAAATCCATATACAGATGTGGTGGTATGGGTGGACCTTGAAGGGCCGGGCTTTTTGAAGCGGTGCTACGGATTCTGGGATGGCGGGGATACTTTCCGCGTGCGGGTATTAGGAACGGAACCCGGTGTGTGGAGTTGGCGGAGCGGCTCAAACCAACACGACAGCGGGCTCAATGGTAAGAGTGGTAAGTTCACGGCGGTGGCCTGGACCCAGGCCCAAAAGCAGGCGAATCCGTGCCGGCGGGGGATGGTGAAGGCTTCTGCAAATGGGCACGCTTTTGAGTATACCGACGGGACGGCGTTTTTCCTTATGGGTGATACGTGGTGGCCGGTCGGGACGTTTCGGTATCCGTGGTATGAAGATAATACGCCGCGGCCGATCGGGTCCAAGGCGGGGATTAAGGATTACCTGAGATATCGCAGAAAGCAGGGTTATAACTGTATCGCGATGGTGGCGGCGCTGCCGAACTGGGCGAATGACGATATGGGCGATGAGATAGAGACAGATGATGACCTTGAGTTGCGGGGGGCGTGGCACCAGATAGGCACGGACAGTGCGAAAGATATGCACGACGAGGACGGGAACCGGGCATTCGGCTTTCCGGGTAAGGTGCCGGGTTATGAAGAATATTTTCCGGATGTTGACCGAATCAACCCGAAGTACTTTCAGAATCTGGATAAGAAAATCGATTACATGAACGCTCAGGGGTTTACTCCTTTTATCGAGGTTGCGCGGCGGGATATCGGGCCGGCCTGGAAGAAGTATTATGACTGGCCGGCTTCTTATACACGGTATATTCAATATGTTTGGAGCAGGTACCAGGCGAACAACTGCCTGTTCAGTCCTATCCATTTTGACTGGGACGGGTCGCTTCCGGCTGAAGATTGGAATCCGGCGGCCAACGCGGTTATTGAAAAGTATGGGCCGCCACCTTTTGGAACGTTGGCAAGCTGCAATCCGACGGGGTCATCGCTGAAGAATTTCGGGCATGTGGACAAGGCGAAGTGGTTAGGCTTTCATCAAATCGGCAACTTCGACCACGAGTTAGGCCATGGTCACCGGAGCTATCCGCTGCTTACGGAGATATTCAATACTTCGCCTCCTGTCCCGGCCATTAACGGTGAGCCATATTATGACGGTCAGCACGATACCGGGCCGGGTTCGACGGAGGCGGCGCTATTTGCGCGGTCGGCGATGTACGGCAGCTTGCTGAGCGGCGGATTAGGCGGTCATATTTATGGTGCAGGCAAAGAAGGTGAGGAAGGCGGCGCGATGTGGGGCGGTAACGTTGAAGCGGCTGCTGAATACAAGGTGTGGGACGGGATACTTTGGGAAAGCGGCGACCAAATGCGGCACATGCGAGACTTTGTTATGTCGGAAGGGCGCAGGTACATGGACCTTGTGCCGGGCAGGGAGCTGCTTTGGCCGAATAAGTCGGGCAAGACAAATGACTGGGTCGAGTGGGCTTATTGCGCCTCTACCAATCAGAAGGATTTATTTTTATTGTACTTCGAGAGGGGATGTAAGAAGGCAACTCTATCAAGTGGCGTGGCATACGGAAAATTCAAGGCCGACTGGTTTAATCCGCGGACGGGCGAATGGTTTGGGGCAGGTGGCGATACTTTAACCGCTGATGCAGCAGGAAAAATCGCATTGCCGAACTTCCCGGGCGAACAGACAATATCCGATGCAGACTGGGCCATGAAACTAATAACCAAGGATGTAAAATAATAAAGATGGTGGGTTATTGATATGAAGGCCAAAACAATATTTGTCGGCTTGCTATTCGCCGCAGCTCTGTTGTTAGGGAGTCCAGTTGCGAGTGCCGAGCGGGTGGTTTTTATAATTGCCGAGAATGAATATGATGCGGCTAATACTTTGCCTGAGTTTGCGACAGAACTGGAGGATGTATATGGATTGGAGTGCGATATTGTTCATGGCGGCGATAACAATATACCCGGTATGAAGGCCCTGGAGAATGCCGACCTTGCAGTGATTTATGTCCGGCGTCAAGTGCTGCCGGCCGAGCAGATGAAGCATCTTCGAGACTATGTTGCGAGCGGAAAACCTGTGGTCGGGATTCGTACAGCAAGCCATGCGTTCAGCCTGAATCAAGAAAGACCGCCGGCAGGACTTACAGAATGGCCCGAGTTCGACCGGGATGTGTTGGGTGGAAACTATCACATGCACCATGGCAACAAGGACAAGGATGGGCCGTTTACATACGTGTGGGTGAAGAAGGGCATGGAGTCGCACGCGATACTCGCTGGAGTACCGACTGAGGAGTTTCGGGTGCCATCGTGGCTGTATAAGACATCTCCCTTGGCGAAGACGACGACGGTGTTGATGATGGGGCGTGTGGCGGGGCGCAAGCCTTTTGAACCTGTAACCTGGACGAACATACACACGGGCGGGGGACGCGTGTTCTATACGTCACTTGGTCATCCGGATGAATTTAAGATGCGCGCATTTCGCAGGTTACTGACAAACGGGATATTCTGGGCGTTGAATAAGAAAATGCCGTCGCAGGGAGAGGTTGCAAGTAAGTTGCTGTCAGGTTCAGACCGCGAATCGGCTGAGGCAGCGGCGGTCGGGATAGCTGAGGCGATGGATGAGAACAACGAATTTGAGGATGAGGATAGCCTGCGTTATGTCCTGAGGGTGTTGTGGAAGGTTGTTGAGACTTCAGCAAATGAATCCGCCGTAGAGGAGGCACAGGAGGTGATTGACAGCATCTCTGAATAAAGAAAGCAGCATATGTTTTCCGGGATTACCAGCAGGCAGAAGTTGGGTCGAGGCCGCAGTCGAGCCAATTACCCGCCAAGTCCACAAGGTCCGACAGGTCCTTCGGATCAAGCCATGCTTGGCCTAATGCCCTTAGTTCATACATACCCACCCTGCAATCACAGTCGATATCGGCAACAGGTGGATTTTCACATGTAGCGAACAGAGCGATAGTATCAGCGGTGATAGCAACAAAGTTATTTCCCTCCGGAGGCGTGGGATATACTCCCCAACCAACGATCGAGCCATCGGTTTTTAATGCAAAATTGTATGTACCTGCTGCGACAGCGATGAAATCATTTCCATCCGGAGGTGTTGCCTGACCAGAAGAGTTTCTCCCCCAACCAACGATAGAACCATCAGATTTCAAAGCAATACTATGATGGATACCTGCGGCTATAGCCGTAAAGTCATTTCCGTCTGGTGTTTCACTTACTTGGCCGAAACCATCGTACCCCCAAGCAGCTAAGAATCCATCTGATTTCAGGGCAAGACTGTGGTCCCAGCCTCCGGCAATGTCTACAAAGTCTTTTCCCTCTGGAGGTGTAGATTGACCATACTCATCATCCCCCCAACCGACGATAGAACCATCAGATTTTAAGGCGAGACCATGATAGCCGCCCGCTGCAATTTTGGTGAAATCATTTCCATCAGGAATATCGTGTGGCCCCATCCAAAGGAAACCCCAGCCTACAATAGAACCATCAGATCTTAGGCCAATACTGTGCAATCTTCCTACGTCTATTTCAATATAGTTTCCATCTGGAGGTGTAGCCTGACCGTCGTCATTGCGTCCCCAGCCAACAACTGAACCATCTGATTTTAGCCCTAAGCTATGACTTAAATAAGCAGCTATAGCAATAAAGTCATTCCCTTCCGGAGGTTTAGGGCCACCGTAACGATTGGAGCCCCATCCGATGACAGTACCATTTGACTTTATTGCAAGATTATAGTCAGTGGTTGCGGTTATAGCTATAAAATCATTTCCATCTGGAGGGGTTGCCTGGCCATATTCATCACGTCCCCAGGCGACGATAGAACCATCCGATTTTAAGGCAACGTTATGATACATGCCTGCAGAAATGGCAGTAAAGTCATTTCCGTCCGGTGTGTCGCTTACTTGACCATGATCGTATGTACCTCCATCAGTGATACCCCAGGCAGCGATAGAACCATCAGATTTTAGCCCCAGACTATGATAGCTGCCTGCTGCGACGGCGGTAAAATCATTTCCATCCGGCGGCGTAGCCTTACCATAGTTGTTGTTGCCCCAACCGACGATAGAGCCTTCCGATTTTAATCCAAGGCTATGCCATGAACCTGTTGCGATGGCAATGAAGTCATTTCCATCCGGAGGTGAGGTTTGACCAGCCTCGTTGCCCCCCCAACCGACGATAGAACCGTCCGATTTTAGACCAAGACTATGCCAGGGGCCAGCAACAACGGAAACAAAATCATTTGCGTCTGAAGGTGTGGCCTGTCCAGAATTGTCGCGGCCCCACCCGACAATAGAACCATCCAATTTTATAGCAAGACTATGATAGCTTCCAGCAGCGATGGCGACAAAGTCATTTGAATCAGGAGAATTGGCCTGACCGAATTCGTTGCGGCCCCAACCGAAAATAGAACCATCCGATCTTAAGGCGAGACTATGACCACCGCCTGCGGCGATGGCAGTAACGTCGGTTAGTGGAAAATCGCTGCTGTCAAAAACCGCCTCGCCCCATGATACGACCGCAGCAGCTTTTGTACTGGATGCAGTAAGGACCACGATGATCGCAAAAACCAGAAAACCTCTCTTTTTCATATCGCACCTCCTGTGGTCAGATGAGCGAAAATGACTGGATATTCTTCCTATACAATTATAAGGGCACTACCCAAAATTTGCAAGGAATATTTATCAAAAAATAAGTGTTTAATCCACTAATGTGTGAAATTGACTAAGGGGACGCTGTTTGCGGTTTTGATGGGTTTATAGCATGTGCTAAGGTTTATGCCCAGGCGTCGATGAAGAGGCCGAGGGGGATTTCGTCGAGCCATTTGTACATGTCCAATATGGAGCGGACGGTGTTCTTTGCCAAGTTCCATTTTCTGCTGACGTTGACGGCAAACGGAGCATCTTTGGTCTTCGCGGCCCTTCGTCGGTTTTTGCCGGTTTTGCGGCTGTCGCGAGGGGAGCGGCCCTGGGCGGTGAGGACAGAGGAACGCCTTGCGAGGGTCGAAGGTTGCAAAATGTTGCAGTTTACTCTTTCAGACATCAGTGAGCTTAAAATCCAAAGTAATCCGCGTGGGCTAAAGCCCACCCTACAATCTACTGGATTCCCGCTTTCGCGGGAATGACAGGCGCTGCAGTGGTACCGGCGGCAATGGACAGACGGGGTCCGATTGCCTTACAGATGAGTCAAAAGTGAGCAAAACCGGTGCCGGGATGGGCGTTGATATTTAAGTAGTGCGGGCGTAAGGAATTACATCAGAATGGATAACAGAGCCTGTACGGAAGAGGGACGCAAAGTGGAAAAAAGTTCCGGTTGAGCAGGAAGAATCCGCCGGTTCGAGCATCGGAGTAAAAAGGACTTGCATGTAGGTCTTTGGCCAATAAGATAGGGGCAAAAGAGTGCGAATCGGACGAACTGAACGAGAAGTAAAGGCGTTGTATGATAGTGGTAATTGATTACGGTGTGGGCAATGTCAAGAGCGTTACCAATGCCGTGCGGCATATCGGCTGTGATGTGCGGGTGAGCTGCGAGCGCAGCGATATCGAAAAAGCTGACGGGATAATCCTGCCGGGCGTGGGAGCGTGCGGGTATGCGATGAAGGTCTTGGGGCCGTTGGCGGAGGTGATACGTGAGGTGGCTGAGGGCGGAAAGCCGCTATTAGGCATTTGTTTAGGCTTTCAGCTTCTTTTCGATGAGAGCCACGAGCACGGCGTGCACAAGTGCCTTGGGTTGGTAAGGGGCAAGGTGATACGCATCCCGGGTGGAGTAAATGCCGATGGCGGGAAGCTGACGATCCCGCACATGGGGTGGAACCTTGTGAAGCTGCCGGCGGGGATGGAGCTTTTTGCGGGATTAGGAAGCGAGCAGTATTTTCCGTTTGCTAATTCGTACTATGCCGATATCACGGATGACGAGGCGATAGTAGCGTATACGAACTACGGTATCGATATAGCTGCTTCGGTGCAGAAGGGTAATATCTATGGGTGTCAGTTCCACCCTGAGAAAAGTGCGGCGGTCGGGTTGGATATTCTGCGGAATTTTGAACGTATTTGTAAAGGGGCGGGGACTTAGGATGCTTGCGAAAAGGGTCATACCATGCCTTGATGTGAAAGACAACCGTGTTGTCAAGGGAGTGAACTTTCTGAACCTCCGCGATGCCGGGGACCCGGTTGAATTGGGGCGTCGATACAGCGATGAAGGTGCGGACGAACTGGTGTTTCTCGATATCACGGCGACGATTCGCTCGAATAAGACTATTGTGGATTTAGTGGAAAAAGTCGCAAAGAACGTGTTTATACCGTTTACTGTTGGTGGCGGGATTACGAAGGCGGATGAAATCGGGCTGTTGCTTCGAAGCGGTGCGGACAAATGCTCCATCAATACGGCGGCGGTGCAGAATCCCCAGTTGCTTGCAGAATCCGCCCAGCGTTTCGGCAATCAGTGCGTTGTGTTAGCTATCGACGCCAAGCGCACCCAGCCAAAGAAGAACAAGTGGCACGTAACCATCAAGGCGGGCTCGGAGCCGACGGACATCGATGCTGTCGAATGGGCGGTGCGGGCTCAGAAGCTCGGTGCGGGTGAGATACTTCTTACGAGCATGGATGCCGACGGGACAAAGGCGGGCTACGATATTGAGCTGACGGCAGCTGTGGCGGATGCTGTTGATATTCCGGTTATTGCGTCGGGCGGAGCTGGTACGTTAGAAAGCCTTGCCGAGGTGCTCAAAGACGGCAAGGCCGATGCGGTGTTGGCGGCGTCAATTTTTCATTATAGTGAGTACTCGATAAAGCAGGTTAAAGAGTATCTGGCCCAGCGGGATATTCCGGTCAGACTTTGATGACAAATTGAAATAAATTGAATATTCGCAGCTATCATACAGTCATATTAATAGTGTGCACAGCGGTAGTAGTCGGTTTGCGCTTCATCGACGCGGACCAATTGGGTATGGAATTGTTCGGGTTCAAGTGGCCGCTGCACTGTGCTCTAAAGCATATGTTCGGAGTAAAGTGCGCGCTTTGCGGCGTTACGCATTCATTATGCGCGATGGCGCGGGGCGAGCTGGCGAGCGCATTTGGGTATCACCGGTTAGGGCCGGTGCTTTTTGGCTTTATTATTTTTGAAATAATGTATAGAATGTGGGCAATCATAATCAGCCCAAAGAGAGTTGGTGTGATAATTAGGAAATTGCATGTGGGTTTGTTTGCAATAATCATCATTGCAATATTTGTTAACTGGGTCATATATCTTGGAGGCCGATTAGTATGAATGCCCAGAGCACGCAAACGGTAAGCGTTATCGATCCGATAAGCAAGGCAATCGACAGGGTCAAGGCGGTATTGTTTGAGCCGTTTGAGATGGGTAAGTGGTTCGTAATTGGTTTCTGTGCGTGGCTTGCGACCTTGACCCAGATCTTCGGTGGCGGCAGCTTCAGGCATGGAGGAACAAGGCCGGACCAGGCCAAGGCCTGGATTCTCGAGCACCTGACATTGATAATAAGTATAGGTTTGGGGATCTTCGTTGTGGGTCTTGTAATTGGTATCGTTTTTCTCTGGCTCAGCAGTCGGGGCAGATTCATGTTTCTTCACTGCGTAGCTGAAAATAAGGCCGAGGTAAAGGTGCCCTGGCACAAATTCCGGGACCAGGGTAACAGCCTGTTTGGTTTTCGGCTTGCGGTGGGGATCATCGGTTTTACATGCATGGCGCTGTTTATCGGGATGATAATCGCAGCAATTATCCTGCTGACCAGGAATTCGGCATATACGGCTCCAGCTTTAATTGCAGGGATAGTGGTCGTGACGCTTATCGCCATACCTGTCGGGATTTTATTTGCGCTTGTTTTTAAGTTCACGCAGGATTTCGTGGTGCCGATTATGTACGTTCGCGGCTGTCGGTGCCTGGATGCGTGGGGCGAGTTTTGGTCGATGCTGACAAGTAACAAATGGCGATTCGCACTGTACATACTGTTTCAAATTATCATATCAATGGCCATAGGTGCAATCGTATTTGCCCTGGGTTGTATCACCTGTTGCTGCGCCTGGTGTATTATGGCAATCCCATATATAGGTACGGTACTTTTGCTACCGATATTCGTTTTCGGCAGGTCGTATTCATTGTACTATCTGGCCCAGTACGGCGGACAATATGATGTCTTTATGCCCATTGCGAGCCTTCAGGAACCACCTGCCGCCGAGCTGGCGGGCGAAGAATCCGTGAATGAGCCACCGGAACCTGTGCAATAAGTCTTGCCAAAATCTGTTATGACGATTGTGTGATCAATCGCCGGGAATTGCGTTAAAGGGATCACATCTCTGATAGTTTGTCTTTGCTTTCACCTATGCGTCGTTATTCGTTCTTCTCAGTCCATACTCCATCCTGGTCAAGTGTCATTATGTTAGGATCTAAGTCTTCGTTTACAACAGTTATTATATATTTCAACGGATTCATACTGTGTACTTTGAATGAGAAACTACTATCTTTAATTATAGTATCTCTGGTAAAAGGTGATCCGTATTTACCAAAGTCAAAACCATATAACTGATAAGGCTTAACTCCAATGGCCTCGAAATCGCTTTCAGCTGGCAAATTCGCATCTAATTCTTTTTCCTCAGCATAGCGCTTAATTGCAGATGCAATGATTTTAGCACTTACTTCACACTCATCCCAAACTTGATAGGTTCTAATTGCATCCCCGATTGTTCCTTGCATTGTCCTTTGCGGAAACGATTTACCTTCAATCGAAGATTTGGCTCGCATATATATAGACCCAAGGATCAATAATGCCATCAGTATGCCTAAAGCAGCATGAATTCGGCCGGACTTCTTTCCTTGGCTTTTACAAATCCTATAGAATCCAATCACACCGAAAATAAGCCCAGCGGGAATCGAGGAAAGGAGTATACACATACCCAACGCTATTAGGAGGGCAGGAAGTACAAGCCCGATTAGACGTTCCAATACCAACATTACCACAACTGTACAGAAGCCAACAATAATCACCACCGGTGATGCGACCGCCATCCAGTACAATTTCGGTTTTTGACCTTGTCCATTTATCTCTGATTCACTCATTTTGAGTTCTCGATATTTATATTCTGAGCAGTGATTTTTTTATGTCTGAAGATCAGGTGGATGTTGCGCATGTAGATCAGTGTGTTGACGGAAAAGGCCAATATCAGCACCGGCTTTTCGATATGAATCGAATAAACAAGCAGAATGAGTGAGCCGACTATCGACATAAACCAAAAGGCGGTAGGGATATAGGATTTTTTCTTATATTCGCTGACAATCCATTGCAGGATGAACCTCCCGCCGAATACGAGCTCGCCGGCAAAGGCGGTTGCCTCCCACCAGGGGTCGAGCTTAATCTGCAAAATCGCGTTTTGAATTGAGTTTGACAGTGCTTCTAACATATCGGGTCTCCATATAATACGAATCCTGTAAATTGAAATCGCCCGACTTCCGGGAAGTTGGGACCAATGCTTCAATTACCCCTCCCTCACGGTCGGGGCTCTGTTTGTGAAGTACATGATAAGGCAAAACGGGCCAAAATTAAAGCGCGAGAAAACATAGCTCTTGCGGCGGTGATATTTCGCCGATATATTTGCTAATCTTTGGGAGTCAGATATGCCTTTATTGAGACGTCACAAATATGCGCTTATGGCACTGCTGGTTTACTGGCCGGGGCTCTTTGTATTAACGCATATCCCGATACCACAATTAGCGCGGCAATCCGGCATGTCCGATAAAACAATGCATGTTCTGGCATATCTTGCGCTGGTTTTTGTGTGGTGGTTTTCAATCAGCCCGTATAAGAAGGTGAACTGGCAGAAGGTGAAGGTGTGGGTGACTTTAGGTGTGATGGTCTGGTACAGCGCTTTCGATGAATGGCTGCAGGGCTGCATGAGCCGGTCCGCAGATGTAAGGGATTTCTATGCAAATCTTGCGGGGACAATTATTGGTTTGGTAATACTATCGATTTTCGGTTTCTGGTCCAGTTGTTTGATAATCTCAGGCGTTTTTGTTTTCAGCGTAACAAACCTGTCTTCGATAGACATGCTTGCCGAACTGCCCTGGCTGAATATCGGGTTCCATTTTTTCGGATACGCCGGCTTTACGCTCATCTGGATTCAGTATATGCAGCGGTATATTCGGCTGGTGGGTGCCAAATGGATCGCAGCGGCGCTGGGTGCGCCTGCGGTGCTGTTGGGCGGCGTTAAACTGTGCTCGATTGGTTTAGGCAAAGACGTGTCTTTTATTGACAGCGGGCTCGCAATTATTGCAATAGCGGCAGCGGTTGTCGTGTCCTGGTTAACGTGTAGATATAGCGTATCAACTTTGTATCAGAATCAGGGCGAGCAAACCGCAGATTAGTCAAACGGCGTGTATAAAGGGTCTCCAATCAGGACCATCTGCCAGGAATTATATGGCTTTGTCCTGTAGAACGCCTCTGCGAGACATTTGCCATTGATGAGTTGGGCGAAGAACAAATCCGGTTTGGGAAACGTGGCTAAATAAGGCTCAGCCACTGCGCCCATCGTTGCGGTTATGCCATCTCTTAGCATCGCAGGACACCACTGTGTGCTCCGGGGGTCGCGCAGGTCGAGGGCTTCCCAGCTTGCGATGTGATAGCCCACCGCGCCTGTTACAAAGTCAAAGGCGTCAACGTATTTCTTCAGGCTGTACCAGCCGCAATACAGGGCGGTGTTCGGACACTTGCCGGGTGCGAATAGTTTCGGTGTTTGCTCATGGACCACCTTCATCTTCGTGTGCTCAGCGAGGAGTGAGGTGGTCTGATACAGCGACTGGTCATATTCTACATACAAGGGCATCTTTATTTTCAGGGAGTATCCCGAATCTATATAGGCAAACCCATTAAGGCCATTTCGCTCGGCTGATACGGCCTTATCGACAAGGGCGGCGGCTATATGTTCGCCGGGCCCATCGAGACGTGAAACCATCAGTGTCTTAGTGTCAATCCAGAAAACACGGTGTTTCAGTTCGTTCGGCACCCAGCGGTACAATGTATAATCGTCAAACATCACCATTGACAGCTCACTATCAACAGAGGCGCCCGTCTCGGCGCCCTTGATGTTGTCAATATCGGCGTTCAATCGCAGCAACAGGCCGCCTACTCCGGCGGCTGTCTGGAGAGCGTCGTAGAATCCGCCTTCTAAGCGTTTTTTAAAATTCCATTGTTCCCTGCGGTCCCGTTCGAAGAGGGTCATACACCGCTTTATCCTTTCCTGGTCTGCATCTGTTAACTGTGGTGACAGATCGGGGATATCTTTGGCTTCCTGGATTGCTTTAGTTGGTCCATGGATATGCACATACAACCCCAACCACTTTCTTAAGCGCTGCTGCTTTTGAGACTTGTCGACAATGGCATCTATCCTGGAGTAAGCGTTTTGAATGTAAGAGTCCAGGTCCTTAAGAATCTTCTTCGCGGATGGCTGCTTATCGGTATCGGCCAACACGGCATATTGCAGGCCGCTGGCAATTTCCAACTGCCTGATGATCTCTTTCAGCCGGTCCGTTTTGCGGCGTGCCAACTCGCTCAGTTTTGCAAGACTTTCCTTCTCGCCTTTAAGCATACCCCTTGGGCCGACCCTGAACGGTATGCCATAGATGGTAAGTAAACATTTAATCCTGCCAGAAAACCGGGGGCTTGACAAGGTCGCACGGACGGGGTGGGCAATCAACTTAGCATAACGATTCCGGGTTATATCGTCTGTCAGCTCCTGATTCAAAGCGAGCTTTAAGATATTTTCTTGAGGCACGGCCCTTTTTTCGCAGTAATGGCGGGCAATTCGCAGTGAAGCTGGATTGTTGCCGTTTGCAATGACAAGAATTTCGTTTGGCTCGAGTGCCAGGGCCTTGTGAGCCGAAGAGACAATCAAGAAAACGGACAATAAAATCAGCATGGTGGACGGTGAGATGGATGTATTCAAACTCTGGTTGAAAAATCCTTGCATAATCTCAGTTTTGTCCGCAAATTTACAAATCATTACGTCAGCGTGTGCCAAGGTTTTTAGTTTATCGGCCCGCTGATTAAATGTCAACAAATACAGAAAAGTAGAATCTGTTGGACAAGCAGGGCTTAGCAGGGTAAATTGTATGATAAATTAAAAGTTACTGTCGTTTCAGGAATAGCAAGTGGTTGACGGTAGTATCATAGATTCCGAACATTCTCTGGGGTATGCATTCGAGTTATGGCCGGTGCTTTTGGTTTCCTTTGTGTGCGGCTTAGGGGGAACCTGGGTGTGCAGAAAAATTGCGCTGCGGTTCGGGATAGTGGATAAGCCCGACGACCTGGTGAAAACACACACTAAACCTGTGGCGTATCTTGGCGGTATAGGCATATTCGCCGGATGCACTATTGGCATCATCGCGGGCGTCATGGATCTGCGCGGCAACTCTCATTTTGGCGGGTCTGCGCAATGGCTTTTGGGAATACTTGGCGGCGGGACGATAGCATGCTTTGTCGGTGTGCTGGACGATATACTCGAAATAAAACCCTGGCATAAGGTATTAGGCCAGAGTCTTGGAGCTGTTGTTTTGGTTGCAGTTGGCATACGGCCGGCACTGGGCTATCTGGCCGAGCCGTTGGGCTATCAGATATCGGGAGCCGGCTTAGCCATTGTCAGTTTCATTTTCGCGATGGTGCTTGTTCTTGGCGCGACGAACTCACTGAATCTGCTTGACGGCATCGACGGTTTGTGTGCAAGTGTTGTGGCGGTGATAGCCGTTGGGATGTTAGGATTAGGGATGTTAGCTGAATCGCAGGATGTTTTGAACTTCCCCGATCCGGTTAGAATAATAATTGCGCTGGCTGTATTAGGCAGCGTGTGTGGATTTTTGCCCTTCAACAAAAAGCCGGCGAAGATATTCATGGGGGACGCGGGCAGCTTGTTCCTTGGTTTTGTGATGGCTGGGCTGATGATGCTCTTTACAGCGTTGGGGCCGCGGTGGTGCTTGTGTTCGATAATGATATTCGGTCTGCCGATTCTCGATACGGCGGTTGCCTTCGCAAGACGGTGGCTCAATAAGCGGCCGCTATTCGTTCCCGACCGTGGGCACATCTATGACCAGATGATGGACCGGGGCATATCTCTTAACGGGACTGTTGGTATTTGCTGCAACTTAGCGGGTGTGTATGTGTTGATCGGTTTGGCCATGAGCCAGATGAGAATGATTCACGCCTTGATAGTGTGCCTAATCGTGTTTGCGGTTTCAAGCATAGTAGTTTGGAAGAAGGGCTTTTTGAAGATGGAGGGCCTTCGCGGAGCGGTCCGCCAAGAGCTATAATCCGGGCTTTCAATTTTTTCACACGCTTAAGATCGGCCGAAAGTGGCCAAGAAGTCAATTCTATTGTTCATCGGGCTTAATATCGGTCTGTCGGGGCCTGGTGCGAGGTGGGAACTTTACCGGTTATGGAGTTTCTAAAAAAGTGTGAGTAATTGCAGCGTTTGGCGCATAATAGTTAATGGAAGCCGGCAATAGATGAGGAATTCGCTAATTGGCTGAAAAGTTCAAACAACCAGGTTCGAAAGTGGCCCAAACGGACAGCGACACGTGGCGCGAGATGCTTGGGCGCAGTATACCGCAAATATACAGGATGTTTATGAGGCGCTGGCCGAATCCGTCACTTGCGGAAGAATTAGTCCAAAAGACCGTGTTCGATGCGGTAAAGGGGCAAGCCAGCCATGATCCTGCCCGGGGCAACTTTGACAACTGGTTTATGGCGATTGCCCGGAACAATTTTGCATCCGAGATGAGACAGCGGGCGGCGCGGCCGAGTATGGATGGTGATATTGCCGGCTACCTTGAGGCGATTGATTCCAAGCCGCTGCCGGACGAAGTGCTCGAAAAGAAGGAAACAGCCCGTATTGTTCGGCGGGCGATGGATGAGTTGGAAAGTAAAGAGCGAGATGTGCTGAGGGGTAAATATATCGATAACCTTTCGGCACGGGTGATAGCCCGGAAGATGGAAATGACGGAAAAGGCTGTGCACAGCTTATTGTATCGCGCAAGGAATTCGTTGCGGAAGAAACTGAAGGACATAGGGCCTCTTAATGATGAGGTGCAAAAATCATGAAGAAAAAAAATAACAATTTGGAAAAGAATATCTCGCGGCTGGTCAAGCTGACGGCCGATTCTGATAAG
>SDBT01004151.1_pt1 | contig 24708 bp, 18 predicted proteins | sample 2277101 | NCBI WGS metagenome assembly SDBT01 (sample SAMN10404973, study PRJNA504765) | marine sediment metagenome | isolation source: marine sediment core GS10_PC15, 103 cmbsf | place: Arctic Ocean: Southern Knipovich Ridge | collected 2010 | reverse complement strand
TAATGTCGCCATCATCGCCCACGTGGACCATGGCAAGACCACCTTGGTGGATCACATGTTTCGCCAATGCGGCGTGTTCAGGAAAGACCAGGTCGTCTCGGATCGGCTCATGGACAACATGGAACTGGAGCAGGAGCGCGGCATCACCATCGAAGCCAAGAACTGCTCGGTGCCCTGGAAGGGCGTCAAAATCAACATCATCGACACCCCGGGCCACGCCTGCTCGCGCGTCAGCCGGTCGCTCCTGATGCCCATGCCCTTGAGCTTGAGCCTGGCGATCTGCTGGTCGATCTTCTCCGGGATGGGGTCCACCCCGCGGCCGCACCAGCCGTAGCCGGCCACCACGAAGGCGGTGCCGGCCAGACCGGCGCCGACGATGTTCTTGGCCATGTGGCGGACCGCGTAGGCCGCGGATCGGTCCACCTTGGAGGGGTTCTTGCCCGAGAAGGCGCCCCCGCCGTGCCGGGCCCAGCCTCCGTAGGTGTCCACGATCAGCTTGCGGCCGGTCAGTGGATCGCAAACCGGTCCCTGCAACGCCCCCGCCCCGAGGTATTGGCTTCTGCGCTCGGTCAAGTATCGCCTCGAACGGCCAAGCCGGTCAGCATCCTAAGCTCCTTGACCAGCTTGCGGAAGGAACGCGACCGCCGGCTGGCGGCATTCGAGAATCCGATGCAGCTCGAGAGCTTCTTCATGTGCACGGTCTCCTCGTATGGTTCACCGAGCAGCTTGCTCATCCGCCGCTTGTTTCCGGCCGCTTTCTCGATGTCGAAGTCCTGGGGGAGCCCGGCCCCTTTGCGGAGAACCTTCTCCTTCCGGAACTCGTCGATCGACGCCAGCAGCCAGGACTCGTAGCTCCGGTTCGCGACCACCACCCCAACAGGGACGTGGGGGGCGACGGAACGGGCTCTCGCCAGGAGCTCCGGTCCGAGCTTTTCACTTCTCTTCCTGGCCCTCTGGATGCACTCCTTGTCAGCGTCCAGGACGATCAGGATGCCATGAGGTCTCGCCGGGAGCGCGAGTCTCACGTAGTGCTCGACGCCGAGCGCCTTTCCGGCCTCATGCGTCGCCTTGAGCTTGGAGCACCCCTTGGCGTTGATGGCGTCGTCCGGGGTGTGGAACTCGTGGAGCCCATTCAGTTTGAACCAGCGCCACAGCAGCTTGGGCACGGCCTTCTGCTCGCCGTGACCTTCCACGATGGCCACGATCTTCATCCCGCGCCTAGCCACCTTGCACCTCGAAGAACCCGCCCTCGACCTCGCACGGGTCGTCTGCCGGCCACAGCGCGTTGGAGCGGAGGAGCATCCCGACATCGAGGGGTGGCTCCAGCGAGTCGATGGTCTCCTCGCTCAAGTGGTAGATCCGGCTGACGCCGTCCTCCCACTGGAGGATCCGGATGCGTTCTCCGGTCGCGACCGGGTGGGACAGGACCTCCGGGCTGTGGGTCGTGACCAGAACCGACTGTTTCTTGGCGGACACGGAGATGGCGTCTAGCAACACGGCCATCGCCGATGGATGGATCGAGTCCTCGATCTCGTCGATCGCGACCAGTGAGGTCGGTAGCCTCTGCCTCAGCGCCAGCAGAACACCCAGGCTGCGTAACGTCCCGTCGGACATGTCGCTGGCCGGGTACCAGACATCCTCGCCCCACTTCGTCTCCTGGCACAGCCTGATGCTCCGTCGGCCGGTAGACGCCACACTTTCCACTCCCTTGATGCCCGGCGTGATCTCGGCTAGGTGATCCACGATCCACCGGATGTCTTTTGCTCCCTTCTGCGTCCTCTCCATGTGGCTGAGCGCGTCGGCGGTGTTGGCTCCACTGCGGCCGAGATGGACTTCTCTCCCAATGTCAGCCGACTGCCGGATGACATCGGGCGAAAGGGTGTATACGCACATCGAGACCAGCGCTTTCAGTGTCGGCTTCCAGGTACTGCGCTGCCCGGCGATCACCGGCAGAACCAGCGACTCCGGGTCGATCACCGGGGACATTCCTTTTTTTCCTTCGAACGCGTCTCTAGTACGACGGAACCCAGCCCGACTTGCGTGACTTCTGAGTACCTCCTCCTTGACCTCAAACCCGCCTCCTCCTGGTCTTACCCCCAGCGTGAATCCATAGACCGTCCGGCGACCGAGAATATCCAGTTCGACCGTGACGGAGACGTTGGCTTTCTTGCCCCGCCCGGGCCTGAAGGTGCGGATCCCATCCAGTCCCCCTCGCCGATCCATCGCGATACGAAGCGAGTCACGAACGGCCTCGGCGACGAAGTCGAATGCATCGAGCAAGGTGGACTTGCCCGAGCCGTTCTTTCCGACCAAGATGCACGGATCAGCCAGTCGCAGGCGAGCGTTCTCGAACGCCTTGAAGTGTTGCAGCCTGATCCCTCGAACCTGCGTCGAGACGGTTACTGGTACACGATCCATCGGAAGTACCTCCAGACAGCTCGAACCGGCGATTGTCAGCGATGACCACTTCTGACGCATTCTCAGCATCTGGCCATCGAGAACTATCCAGAATCCGGATCATCCCTCTTCAACAACCTCCGCATCCTGCAGCCAGGATGCAGCATTACTCCGTGTTCGACAATGGTTTTCTCCATGACAGTACCAACGTCGAGCATCGAATGGAACTACCTTGTATCTCCATTCGACATCTTGTCACAACAACCCTGGAGCCACCTTCCTCATCCATCTAGAGTGCAGGCGCGTCCAGTCGGAGGAGTGGCTGCCCAGCTTGGCGGCCTGGCGCGGATGCACCAGGGGAAGGAGGCGGATCTCGCGTCCGTCCACCAGCATCCGATGGAGTCGGCCATACTCCTCGATAGCCCCTCCGTAAGCGGACAACCTGCCCTTGGAGCCGTTGTGTTTGGTGAACCAGCGCAGTGGCTGGTCGCCGAGGGTGATGAGGATATCGGCTGGACTGCCAGACTTCCTTCGATTCTACCACTACCAACCAGGTCTGGTATACTTACCTGGGAGGAGCGAGACGATGAGAAGCAACCCCTGGACATTGATGATCCTGGCCGCGCTGGCGGCCGGCTGCGGGCAGGGCGAGAACGGCGGCCCGCAGGCGCCGGTCGGGCGGATGCTGATCATCGCCGCCGAGCAGCTCGTCGACGTCGCAGAGGTCTACGCCCGATACCGACGTTCGGTGTCCTTCGAGGTCGAGATCGCTAGCACGAACTCGATCGAGGGCGAGTCGCTGCAGGACGCCGTGCGCCGGCGGGTGGCGCTGTTCGCCGAGCAGGCGCCCGTGGACCAGGAGCTGTTCGTGCTGATCGTGGGAGACGCGGACGAGAGCGATCCCGAGAACACCGCCTACGTGCCGATCGCCGACGGGTACGGGGTTGAGTATGGCGACACGTACTACGCCGACCTGGACTCGGACGGCCTGCCCGACCTGAGCATCGGCAGGATCCCGTACGGCGATCCGGCCGACGTGGAAGCCTACCTGGAGCGGGTGGAGCAATACGAGGCGACCTACACTCCCGGCGCCTTCAACAAGGTGTTGAGCTCGTTCGCCGGGGAGGGCGGATTCGGAGAGCTGATCGACGGTTTGCTGGAGATGGTGGCCGGCTGGGTGTTCGACGAGATCTCCTACGACTTCGACATGACCATGACCTACGCCTCTCCGAGTTCCCACTACTTCCTGCCGGATTCCGAGTGGAATCGCGACTACGCCCAGCGCCTGCAGGCCGGGGCCGTGTCGGTCCCCTACATCGGCCACACCCTGGGTTACGCGCCGGGCGGCGAAGACGACCCGCCGGCGCGGCGCACCCTGGTCGCCTACCTGTCCTGCTCAGACGGCGAGTTCCAGTACCCCCACGGAGACAGCCTGGCCGAGGACATGCTGAGGCGCCCGCAGGGACCGGTGGCGGCCCTGGCGGCAACCACCATATCCCATCCGTACGGCAACGCCATCCTGGCCAGGGAGCTCGGCCACGCCCTGCTCGACCTGCGTGAGCCCACTTACGGCCAGGCCGTCCTGACCGCCAAGTACAACATGGTCCTTCGCATCGACGACCTGCGGCAAACCATCGACTCGGCGGCCGGGCTGTACACGGACGAGCCCCTCGACGAGGTGATCCTCACCCACGTGGTCATGTACAACCTGCTCGGCGACCCGGCCCTGCCCACCCTTCTGCCCCCGGGCCGCATTCTTTTCGAAACGCCCGTCAACGCCCTGCCCCGCGGCGTCCGGGTGACCGTCAGCGGTCGGGTCTTCACCCGGCAGAACCGCGAGCCCATGGAGAACGGCGAGATCGAGGTCACCCTGGAGGTGCAGCGCTCCAGGATCCTGGGCGAGCTCATCCCCCGCGAGCCCCAGGACCAGGACCCCGAGACGTGCACCCACAACCATAGCATAGCCAATGACAAGGTGGCCGCCCGCGTGAGCGGACTGGTGGTCGACGGCTCCTTCTCGGTCGAGCTGGACGTCCCCGCCGACCTGCCCGACGCTCGCTATTACCTCAAGGGATACGCGCGGGACGACCAGGTCGACTCGATCGGTTCGCTGGGCGTAGATCTGGACTGACGAGCACCTCGTCATTTACGGTGTCGTCGGTGTTCTCGGGAGGTCGTGATGAAGAGCTTTTCCTTCCTGGTCATACCGGCCTTGATGGGCGTGATGTCGGCCATCTCCTCGTGCGGCAGCCGGCCACCCGACGGTCTTGCGCCGACTCCTGATGGAGATGGGCCGGTGGTGGTCTTCGACCTGGAGAACAAGCCCCTGCCCGAGATACCCTTTCCCAACGATCTGGCCACTCGACCCGATCCTTCCTCACCCACCGGAAGGCGTCTCAACATGAGCCTTGTCGCTCCCACCGATCTCGAATCGCGGATACGCAGACAGGTCGACAAGATGGACGGGTTCGGCACCTTCGCCCCCATCTGGGTCTCCTTCTCCAAGGCTGTCGACGTCATTTCGATCATCGAGCGACACCACAACCTCGATTTCGACGACGATGCGGTCTTTCTGATCGACATCTCGGCCAGGAAGGGAAGCCCCGGCTACGGAAAGCCCGTCTTCCTCGACATGGGTCAGGGATTCTTTCCGAAGACCCTTCCCTCGACTCCGGAGTACTTCTCCTCTTCTGGATACGGGCTCTATTTCCCATACGATTCCCATTCGCAGGCCAGCAACCTCCTGTTCGAGACGGTCGACGAAGATCTGGACGGAGACGGAAAGCTGGATCCCGGAGAAGACCTGGACTTCGATGGAGTCCTTGACGCTCCGAACCTGATCCCGGGAGGCTCCGATCAGTGGGACGATCTCATGACCTTCTACGAAAAGGAATCAAACACGCTGATCATGAGGCCGGTGGTTCCGCTGCGCGAGCGAACGACATATGCCGTGGTGATCACCAGGAGGGTCGAGGGGACTGATGGAGAACCGGTGAGATCCCCGTTCCCCTACATCAACCACACCCATCAGACGAAAGCGTTGAGACCGATCGAGGAGATCCTCCCGGATTACGGCCTGGAGCTGGCCGATGTCGCCTTTGCCTGGACGTTCACCACCCAGAGCATCACCTCCCACCTCAAGGTCATCCGGGAAGGTCTGTACGGAGCGGGTCCGATGGCCTATCTCGCCGACGATTTTCCCCCGGTCTACACCCAGTATCGACTGAGGGACGAGGACGCTTCAGGCGCTTCAGTCAATCTGTACACGATCGACGTCGAAGACCTCCTGCCCTACTTTCCCATCGTTGCGGGTCTCCTGCCCGGGGGGGAGATCTCGGGCGCCGCCCTGGCCGAAAGTTACGACTACGTGGACTATATAGTTGCCGGGGAATACGACAGCCCTAATTTCCTGGTCGATCGCGACGACCTGGCCGTGGAGGGATATCCCGCGGACGACGACGAGCTCTTCGACGTCGATCCCGAGACAGGCGAGGCTGTGTTCGGAGTGGGCGAGGTGCCGTTCATTTGCACGGTTCCCAAGGAGAATCCGGACTGGAACATCGAGCCGCCGTTCCCGGTGATCATCTTCATGCACGGCACCAGCGGCTCCAAGATCCACACCCTGGCATATGGGGGCGTGCACGCGCGACATGGATTCGCCGTCTGCGGGATCGACGGATGGGCAAACGGCATGCCCCTGCCAGAAGAAGGGATCCTGTCCGCCGATCTGGTGAAAAGCACTCTTGCGGGAATCGGATACTCCCCGCTTTTCGATGTCATCGAAGGAAAGAGGACACGAGATCTCGACATGGACGGTACTCGGGACATCGCCGGGGATTTCTGGACCATCGATGCCTTGCACACCAGGGATGCGATCAGGCAGACCGTCGTCGATCTGGTCAATTTCGTTCGGATCATGAGAAGCTTCGACGGAGAGAGGCTTTGCTCGAAGGGCATCGAAGGCGAAGAAGAGTCCGGCGTTTGCGGTGATTTCAATGGGGACGGAACGGTCGATTTCGGCGGACTGGACAGCCGATACAATGCCTGGGGTATATCCCTGGGAGGCATCGTCATCGGTGTATTCGCCGGAGTGGAGCCCGCCCTGGATGCCGCGGTTCCCGTCTCCGGCGGCGGCGGACTCGTGGAGGTGGCCATTCGCAGTGTCAAGCAGGGAGTTCCTGAACTGGTCGTTCTTCCTCTGATCGGCCCCCTGTTCATCGGAAGACTCTCTCCTGCCGAGGGAGAAGAAGGCCTGACCGAGCTTCTGTTCTTCCTGCCCGGCCAGGGCGCCACCCACGAGAGGAGGTTCGCATTACTCGATGACGTGTCGCCCGGAGACCGGGCTACCGTGAGGAACCTCGATTCAGGAGAAGAACGGTCCGTGCTGATCGGCGAGGAGGGGACGCTCAGACTTCAGATAGCTGCCGATGCGCTCTTTGCCACGGAGATCAGGGGGCTCATGGGCTTCGATCCCGCCGCTGAAGACCATGATCCGCCGAAGATCACGCACACCCTTGGCGATCCCTCCGGTCTATGGCCGGCCCTGGGAGACAGGCTCGTCTTCGAAGTTCACTCGCCGTCCGGCGAACTGAAACACCGCATCGAGAGCTTCGGCGAAGACGTCCAGTTCAACGGAATCGTCTATCGGCAAGGCGCTCCCCTCGTCAATCTCTACAGGGGTTTCGGCTATCAGAGGCAGACCCCGGGAATCAGGCGCTTCATGGCCATCGCCCAGGCCCTTCTGGAATCGGGGGATCCGGTGAACTGGGCGCCTCATTATCATCTCGATCCACTCGTCTACGATCGAGTTCCCGAGGACAGGGGAGTGACGCCGGGTGTAAACGTGCTCACGATCGTCACCGTGGGCGACAGCCAGGTGCCGTTGGCCACGGGTTTCTCCATCGCCAGGGCGGCGGGAGTTCTTTCGTACTCGGTCCCCGATCAGAGATACGGCAAGACACAGAGCCAGGTATTGATCGAAAACCATGTGATGGAGGGCCTGGTCCATCGGAATCGCTTCATGGTCGAATACACGGATCAGGACGGGGAACCGGCCGAGCAGCCGATCATGTTCGATCCCGACGACCTGGACAACAGCCGCACCTTCGAGGGATGCGAGTGCTCCACCCGCATCCTCGAGGACGATCCGGACGACCCCTATCTGCTCACCGCTTATGGGTGCAAGGACGGGCAGGGCAACTGGTGCGGCAGCGGATACGGCGAGCCCGATCTGGATCCGCCCCTGAGGGCGACCGTCGACACCGGCATCGGCCGGGGCAAGGCCGGCTTGAGAATTCTGTTCATCGAGCCCGAAGGCGTGCACGGCATCAACCTGATGAATCCCTCCCGGCCGTTCGACATGGAGACATATGCCCTGAACCTGATGAGCCGGTACTTCATCTCCGGAGGTGAGGAGATAAGGGACGACCCGTGCCTGGAGGATTCGTCCTGCTCCGACTAAAGGAGGAGCCATGGCCGAGGCGAACGAACGACTCGTCGACCTGTTGCGCGACGCGACGCGGATCATGGTGTTCACCGGGGCGGGGGTGTCCACCAACAGCGGGATCCCGGACTTCCGGGGGCCTTCCGGGGTGTGGAAGACGCGCCAGCCGGTGATGTACCAGGACTTCATGAGCTCGGAGGCGGCCCGGGTGGAGTACTGGGACCAGAAGATGGAGAACCTTTCCGAGTTCGCCAACGCCGAGCCGAACGAGACTCACCGGGCGGTCGCGAGGATCGAGGCAGCCGGCGTGCTTCAGATGCTGGTCACGCAGAACATCGACGGGCTGCACGAGCGGGCCGGGGTGTCGCGGGACAAGCTGGTGGAACTCCACGGGACCAACGGCCGGGTCGAGTGCCAGACCTGCGGGCAGGAGGCGGACCTGAAGGAATCGTTCGCGTACTTCGAGAAGCACCGCAAGTGCCCGCGGTGCGCCTGCGGGGGATACCTCAAGCAGGCCACCATCAGCTTCGGCCAGGGCCTGCGGCCCGGGGACCTGGTCCGGGCCGGTGCGGCCGCGGACTCCTGCGACCTGGTGGTGGCCCTGGGGTCGAGCCTGTCGGTCTACCCGGCCGCCGGGTTCCCCCTGCAGGCCGCCCGGCGCGGGACCCCGTACGCGATCATCAACCGCGGGGTAACCGAGCACGACGGCCTGGACCTGGTAACCCTCAGGCTCGAGGGCGACGTGGGCGAGCTGTTTCCGCCGGCGGTCGACCGGGCGCTTGCGGACTGAATTGAGGGAGCTTCCTGTTCAATGCACCGAGCAGGAGATGCAGGGGTCGTAGGAGCGGACCAGCATGGCGCACAGCTTCTCGAGTTCCTGATCGTTCACGCCCTCGGCGGCGTATTGCTCGGCCAGCCGAGGCAGGTCGAGGTGGATGTTCTTGTTGTTCTGGGTGGTCGGGATGACGCAGTTGGCCCGGACGATGCGACCTCGCCCGTCGTACTCGTAGTCGTGGTACAGGATCCCCCGCGGTGCCTCCACGGCCCCCACCCCGCGGCCGGCCCGGGGAGCAACCTGAGCCATGGTCTCGGCCCCGGCGTCCTCGACCAGTTCGTCGATCAGGCGGATGGAGTCGTGCACCACGTGGACGCATTCGACCAGCTGAGCTACGTTGTTCATGAAAGGGTTGTGGCAGACCGGCGCGAGACCCAGGGTCTCGGCCGCGCGCCCGGCCTCGGGGTCGAGAAGGCGGTGGTTGTTGTTGATGCGGGCCAATGCGCCGACCGCGAACGATTCGCGTGACAGGCGGCACCACTTGGAAGTGTTGTTCTCCTCCACGCTCTCGTTGGTCATGGCCAGGTACTCGCGCTCGGCCTTCTCCACTCCGTCGCTGGAGATCAGGCGCCCGCCGATGAAGGGGTAATCGTCCTCCGCCCCGAGGGAGACGAACTCGGTCTCCCTGACGAAGTGCGGGATCTGGAAGGACAGGAAGAGCCCCACGGTTGTTTGAAGGTCCTCCAGGGACCGGTTGAGTTCGTCTTGCAAGCCGAGCAGCACGCGCCTGTCCGGCATGCGGGCCACCCCGCCCACCTGGAGCGAGACCGGGTGGGTGGTGCGGCCGGCCACCACGTCGCACAGCCGGTTTGCCAGCCCCTTGAGCCTGGCTGCCAGCGCGACCACCTCGGGCTTGCTCTCGATCAACGGCAGCACGCTGGGCAATCCAAGAAAATCCGGGGCGGCCAGGAAGAACAGGTGCAACACGTGGCTCTGTAAGGTCTCGCCGTGCTTGGCCAGCAGGCGAAGCCGGGCGGCCGCCTCGGGGACCTGAAGCTCGAAGGCGGCCTCGGTGGCCCGCAGGCTCGCCAGGCAGTGACTGATGGAGCAGATCCCGCAGATGCGGGAGGTCAGCACCGCGGCCGAGGTGTAGTGCTTGCCCTCGAGCATCACCTCGAAGAACCGCGGGGTCTCCACCACGTCCCAGCGGGCTTTTTCGATTTTACCGTCCCGGACCTGCACCTGGACGTCGCCGTGCCCCTCGACCCGGGTCAGGTGATGGATGTCCACGTTGAGATCGACCTTCATCTTTTCTCCTCGAATGCGCCGAAAAAGCTCAGGCGTTCGTCGACCAACTCCTGGTCGAAGCCCCGCTCCCTGGCCACGGCAAGGAGCTCATCCAGGTTGGCGTCCCGGGCAGGACCGCGGCATCCCCAGCAGCTCAGACCGCCCGCCGGGCAGGGGGCGTCGCAACCGCCTCGGGTGATCGGCCCCAGGCACAGCATGCCCCGGTCGAAGGCGCACACCGTATAGCGCTGCTTGCACTCCACGCATACCGGGTAGGCGGGGTACTTGAACGGAACGCCCCAGACCAGGTGCTGGACGATGCATTCCACCTCGTCCTTGGAGACCGGGCAACCGGGGATCTCCAGGTCCACCGGGACCACTTCACCGACGGCCCGCGTGGGCAGGGTCTCCTTGGGCTTGTCGCCGTACACCTTGCGGTTGGACGCGTCCAGGTCGAAAGAGTTTTTCAGCCGGTTCACCCCGCCGAAGCAGGCGCAGCTTCCCAGGGCCACCAGGACGCCGGCCCTGTTGCGGATGTTCTGAAGCCGCTCCACCTCGTCGCTCCTGGTGATGGAGCCCTCGATCAGGGCGATCTCGTAGTCGTCGCTACGGACCGAGGAGATCTCGCGGAAGTCGACCACCTCGATGGCCCTGATGAAGGGGACCAGGGTGTCCTCCTTGTTGGCCAGCTGCAGCTCGCAGCCCTCGCAGCAGGTGAAGTCGAACACCCCGATCCGGGGTTTTTTCGGTTGCATGCCGAGGTATCTCATGGCGCCGTCCCCTCAGATGGCTTCCTTGAGGTTGATGACCGTCCAGTAGTCGAAGACCGGTCCCTCGATACAGACGTAGGTCGAGCCCACGTTGCACCGGCAGCATTTGCCCATCCCGCAGTGCATGCGCCGCTCCAATGATACGAACATGCGCTGCATGGGCATGCCCCTGTCGCTGAGCATGTTGCAGACGAACTTGAACATCACCGGCGGGCCGCAGACGATGGCGAAGGTCCGGTCCATGGGCACGTCGATGCCCTCGATCAGGTGGGTGACGAAGCCGACCGGCCCGTCCCATCCTTGGTCCGGTTGCTCGACCACGATCTGCAGCTCGACGCCGTCGATGCGCCGCCACTGTTGGTACTGGTAGTCGAACAGGAGCTGGGCGGGGCTGCGCGTGCCGTACAGGATGTGCACCTGGTCGTACTCGGCCCGGTTCTCGACCACCTCGAAGATGGGTGCCCGCAGGGGGGCCAGGCCCAGCCCGCCGGCGATCAGCAAGACGTTGTGGCCCTTCATCCGCTCGATGGGGAAGTGAGTGCCGAACGGCCCGCGGATCCCCACCCGGGCCCCTCGCCTGGCCTTGTGCAGCACGCTGGTGACCAGGCCGGCCTCGCGGATGCACAGCTCGATGAAGCCTGTGTTGGAGGTCGACGAGGAGATCGAGATGGGCACCTCGCCGTAGCCGGGCACCTCGACCATGACGAACTGGCCGGGGAGGAACGAGAAGCGCTCCCGCTCCCAGTCGCGAACTATGCGCAGGTGGAACAGCTTCTCCTGGTCGGTCAGCCGGATCACGTTGGTGATCTCGGCTACGAAGGAGCGGTCCACGTGCTTGAGCCGGCTGCGGCGGTTGAAGTCGAGCGGTTGGCGCATCTCCGCTTCGGCGGCCACGTCGTACGGGTGGATCAGAGGCGTCATGCACCCTCCTCGGCCTGTAGGTCGCGAATGACATCCGGGGGGTTGATCCCGGCCAGGCAGACGCGTCCGCACCGGCCGCAGCCGACGCACTTGGGCTCCTCGTAGGCCTCCATGAAGCCCCTGTGCTGGTGGTAGTAGCGGTACTTGAGGCGGGTCGAGCGATCGGGCCTGAAGTTATGCCCGCCCGCGACCTCGGCGAAGTCGACCAGGTTGCAGGAGTACAAGCGCCGGACCTTTTCGCCCCGGGAGAAGTCCATCGACACCTTTTCTTCGACCCCGTAGCAGTAGCAGGTGGGGCAGACCATGGCGCAGCTGCCGCAGCCCAGGCACTTGGGGCCCCACTTGCGCCAGACGTCCGAGTCGAACTCGATGTCCAGCAGGTTGGGCAGGCCGGTGACGTCCACCTTGGTGGTGAAGCTGGAGGCGATCTTCTTGCGCACCTTCAGGTACTCGTCGGTGTCGTGGTCCTCGACCTCGCGCACCTCGACCAGCTTCAGAATCGAAAATCCGCGATCGGAGTCGATGGCCACCAGGTAGCGATCGCCCAGATCGGTCAGGAACAGGTCGAACCCGTGGGTGATGGTGTCGGCCCCCAGCGAGCGGCAGAACCCCCGCTCGCACGGCTCGTGGTCCAGCCCCACGATGAAGGTGTTCTTGCGCCGCGAGACGTAGTAGGGGCTCGGGAAAACGTCGCGGGCCAGCACCTTGTCCAGCTTGAGAAGGGCGTTGATGTCGCAGGCGTGCAGCCCGACGATCGCCCTGGGCTGGAGCCGGTACCTTATGTGCTCCACCCATTCGTCGTCGGAGAACCTGTAGGTGGACAGGTTCTCCCGGAAGGGCAGGAAGTAGGTCTTGGCCGAGTACTCGGTGGTGGCGTAGTCCAGGTCGATCTCGTCGAAGCGCTGAACCGGCAGGAACTGGAGGATCGGCTCGCCGTCGACGCCGGTGGCCACCCGCTTGGGTCCGATCACCTCGTCCGACTCCATGATGATCTCGACCAGCTTGCGGAATTTCGGTTTTTCCAGGATCCGGAACAGCATGGCGTCCCTTTCGCTCTTGTGTGACTCCAGTTTCTATACCGCGACAGCGTGCCCACAGCAAGCGGCTACGACCGGCGTCCGGTCCGGGCCGTGGGCCGGGCGGTCCAGGGGTCTTCGGGCCAGGGGTGCCTGGGGTAGCGGCCGCGCAGGTCACGGCGGACCTCGGGGTAGGCCTGCTCCCAGAAGCTTTTCAGGTCGGCGGTCACCTGGACCGGACGGCCGTTGGGCGCCAGCAAGTGGAGCAGGAGCGGCACCCGGCCGCGGGCGATGCGCGGGGTGTCGGCCAGGCCGAACATCTCCTGCAGTTTGACCGCCAGCACTGGCGCGTCCGCCCTGGAATAATCGATCCTGACGCGGTTGCCCGAGGGGACCCGGATCCGCTCGGGCGCCTCCTGGTCGAGCAGTTTTGTGAAGCGCCAGTCGAGCCGGGAGGCGAGCCGGGCGGCCCAGTCGATCCGGAGAAGCTCGTCGAACGAGCGCCGGCCTTCGCACAGCTCGGCCAGCATGGAGCGCAGTCCCGGCTCGCTCACGTCCGGCCAGTCGGCATCCGGAAGGTGCCGGGATGCGAACCGCAGCCGGGCGATCATCTGCCGGCCGAACGCGTCCGGGCGGAAGACCTCGTCGAAGCGAGAGCCCGCGGCCTCGGCCAGCAGCGCGGCGGCCTCGTCGGCGGGCACGCTCACGCCGGTCTGCTCCGCGATTTCCAGTTCCTCGAAGAGGATTTTACCAGAGCCCTTCACGGCCCTGCTCTGGGGATCGAACCTCGCCTCGACCCGCTCGCGCAGCCGGCCCGGGAACACCTCCCGGAGGTCCTCGACGTCCACTGCGCTGGCTACCCGCACCAGGCCTGTCGCGTGCGAGCCGCGCGGTCCCGCGTCGGCGACGAGGGCCACGAACAGGTCCGCGTCGCGAACGCCCGACTCGTCGGCCAGCCGCATCCCGCGCCCGCCGACCATCAACGCCTCGGGCTTGCCCGGCTTGCGCCTCCTGCAGACCCGATCCGGAAAACCCGCCAGCACGAACCGCCTGAGCTCGCGTTCGGTTGCCGGCTCGTCCCTTTCGCCTCGCGTCCGGACACCGGAGGCCAGTTGACGGCTGGCGTTCGTGACGTCCCGCGCAGCTCCCATGTCCACGCCCAGCTCGCGCGCCCTGGATGCGGAAAAACCGCTCCCTTTCAGATCCAGGTACGCATCGCGCCGGTGCAGCAGGTCCGAATCTCCGGTGGGCAACGCCGGTCCGAGGCGTTTGTCGAAAACGAAAATATCGCGCTCTGACAGCAGGGCGGCCAGCAAGGCCCCGTCGGAGAGCAGGCCCGCGGAGGCGGCCCTGTGGAGCACCACGCCCAGGCGCGGGTGCACGGGCAGGCCGGCCATTTCCGCACCCAGCCCGGTCAGGCGCATCTCTCCGGGCGCGATCGCTCCCAGCATGCGCAGCAGGGCCACGGCCGCGTCCAGGGCCGGCTCTGACGGGCGTTCGAAGAATGCGAAATCGCACAGCGGGCCGGGCTGGAAGGACAGCACGCTCAGAACCACGGGCGCCAGGTCGCAGCGCTGGATCTGCGGCCTGTCCGCGGGCGCCAGGCCGGCGTGCTCGGACGCGGTCCAGAGCCGCAAGACCCTGCCCGGGGCGGTCCGGCCCGCCCGGCCGGCGCGCTGGTCCGCGCTGGCCCGGCTCACCCGGCCGGTCTGGAGCCGGTCCATCCCGGTGCGCGGATCGCTCTGCAGTCGCTTGACCAGGCCGGTGTCGACCACCGCGGTCACCCCGGGCACGGTCAGCGAGGTCTCGGCGATGTTGGTCGCCAGCACCACCCGCCTGTCCTCGCCCGGCCGCAGGGCCCGGTCCTGCTCGGCGGCTTCAAGCGCGCCGTAGAGCGGCACCACCGCGAGCCCGCCGGGCAAGGGCCGCTCGTGAAGCAGTCTCTCGGTGCGCCGTATCTCGGACGCGCCGGGCAGGAAAGCCAAGATGTCGCCTTTCTCTTCATCGTCCTTCTGCAGCAGCCGCACCAGGCCCGCGCGGACGCGCTCGGGCAGCGAGCGCCGGTCGGGACGCTCGATGTACTCCACGCTGAGCGGGTGCTCGCGCGCCGGGCAGTGGACCTGCGGGCAGGAGCCCAGGAAGCGGGCGATCGGGCCGGGGTCCAGGGTGGCCGACATGACCACCAGCTTGAGATCGTCGCGCACCTGGATGAGCTCGCGCAGGAAGGCCAGGGCCAGGTCCAGGTGCACCGAGCGCTCGTGGAACTCGTCCAGCACCACGCACCCCACTCCGTCGAGGAGCGGGTCGGAAAGCAACCTTCGCGTCAGTACGCCCTCGGTGACCACCAGCACCCGGGTGTGCTTCGAGTCCTTGCGCTCGAAGCGCACCTGGAAGCCCACCGTCCGGCCGACCGGCTCGCCCAAAAGCCCGGCCATCCGGCGCGCCACGGCCCGGGCGGCCAGCCTGCGGGGCTGCAGCACCACCACCTGGCCGCCGCGGGCCAGGCCCGCCCGGACAAGGGCCAGGGGCACCAGGGTGGTCTTCCCGGCGCCCGGCGGCGCGGTCAGCACCACGGCCGGATGGCGCCCGAGGGCGCCGGTCAACTCGGACAGGATCGCCTCTACGGGCAAGGTCCGGGCTTTACCCATCCAGCCCCCTGCGAGCCCCAGGATCGGGACCGCGCCGGATCACCTTCCGGACAGGACCTCGTCGAACCCGGGAAGCTCGTCGATCTTGGGCAGGAAGATGATCTCCACCCGGCGGTTGGTGGACATGTTCTCGGGGCTGTCGTTCTCCTCCAGGGGATCGAACTCGGCGTTGCCGGCCGCGTTTATCATCCCGGGCTTCACGCCGGCCTCGATCAGCAGCTTGACCACCTCGACCGCCCGGGCGGCCGACAGCTCCCAGTTGGACGGGAAGCGGGCCGAGCTGATCGGCGTGTTGTCCGAGTGGCCCATGACCTGGAAGCGCCGGCCCTCGAAGGAAGCCAGGGTCGCTGCCAGCTGGAACAAGGCATCCCTGGCGTCGCGCTTTATACGGATCGATCCGGGCGCGAAGACCACGTCCGAGGACATCTGCACAACCAGAAGCCCGTTGCGCGGCTTGACCTCCAGAGTGCCGGCGTCCATCATTACCTTCAGCTTCTCCACCAGCTTGCGGAAATCAGCGTTGCGCCGCTCGGCCGCCGCCTTCATGCGCTCGAGCTCCGCAACCTGCGCCAGCAGCTTCTCCTGCTTGCCGGACAGATCCGCGCGCTCGGCCGACAGCTGGCCCTTCTCGCCGGAGAGCTTGTCGATCTGCATGCTCAGCGAGGCCAGCGTGGTCTTCGCCTTCTCGCGGGAGGCGGAGAGGTTGCCCAGACACTTCGTCTTCTCCGCGGCCTCCTCGGCCAGCTTCTTGTTCAGCCTGGCCTGCTCGAATTCGAGCTTTCTCGCGGCCACCGCCCGTTCATCTTTCAGGATCTTCTCATGGGTGCTGGCCATGAAGCATCCAGAGGCCGCGACCATGGCAACACCCACGGTCATCACGGTCATCAATATCTTCCAGTCGCCCTTCATCGAGTCGCTCCTTCCCGTCCTGTCCGGACCACGAAATTGACAACTGGCAATGTATAACCCTTCTCGGCCCGGATTTCCAGCCCGAATGATCGCATAATCTCATGCTTGTGCCGCGAGGTCTGCGGCGCTAGGCTCGTCTCGTCATGTCCAGACCAGTCGTCCATATCGCGCGATATCGATCGAGCCCCGACAGCTTGCGCGAGGCGATCGTCGGGTGCGGGGGCTCGACATTGCTAGGCGGTCTGGGGCCTTCCGACAGAGTGGTGATCAAACCCAACCTGGTCGGCTGGGACCGACCCTACCCGGTGGCGCCGTATGGGGTGTACACCACCACGCGGATCGTCGAGGATCTGGTGATCCTGCTTCGCGACGCGGGAGCGCGGCGGATCGCCGTGGCCGAGGGATCGGTCCGCTTCACGCCCGACGATCCGGGCACGCGCGGACTTTTCGAACTGCTCGGCTACGACCGGCTGGCCGAGCGGTACGGCCTTCGGCTCGTCGACCTGCTTCACGGCCCGTTCGAGAAGCGGACCATAGGCGACGTGCGGATCGGATTCGCCGCCGCGGCGCTCGAAGCCGACGTGCTGATCAACCTGCCGGTGCTCAAGACCCACAACCAGACCATGCTCTCGGCCGGACTGAAGAACCTCAAGGGCTGCATCGACGAGCGCTCGCGGCGGCTGTTCCACGGCAAAGGTAGACACGCGCACAGCCTCGATTTCCTTATCTCCGGCCTGGTCGAGCACCTGCGACCCGCCCTCACGATCGTGGACGGGATCTACGGGCTCGAGCGCGGTCCGTTCGCACTGGGCCGGGCCCGGCGCATGGACTCGCTCGCGGCCTCGACCGATCCGCTGGCTGCCGACATCGCGGCCGCGGCCCTGGTCGGGCTGGACCCGGCCGAAGTGGCTCACCTGGCGGAATGCGCCCGGCGCTCGGGAGTCGAACCGGCGCTCTCCAGCGTCGAGCTGCGCGGGGAGCCGCTTCAGGCGCTGAGCCGCGACCTGGAATGGGACTTCGAATGGGAGACCGAACCGTCCCGGGCGGGTCCGCCGCTGTGGAGACGCATGGGGGTCGAGGGGTTGTCCATGCCCAGGTACGACGCCAGCCTGTGCACGGGCTGCTCGGCGATCTACAACCCCCTGGTGGTGCTGCTCACCTCGGCGCATCGTTCAGAGTCCTTCGGCGGACTGCAGGTGCTGACCGGCAAGCGCATGCGACCGGCCGAAGGGTTCGCTCGCTCCATGCTCGTGGGCGACTGCATGATCGGCCGCAACCGCAAGGACCCGCGCCTGGCCGAGGCGATCGAGGTGCCCGGGTGTCCGCCTTCCATCGGGGAGCTGGTGGAAGCGCTTCAGGGCATAGGGCTCGCGCCCGATCCGGGCGCAGTCATGGACTTCCGCATGCGCCAGGCGCGGCGCTACGCCGCGGATCCGGACTTCGACCCGGCCCATTTCTCCGTCCTGCCGGACCGTCGCGACTGGCCGGGTCCGGCGCGGGACGGCGGCACGTGAGCGCACGGTCCCACAACCTGCTGGTGGTGCTGGGGCCCACCGCGAGCAGAAAGACCCGGATTGGCGTGGCCCTGGCCCGCGAGTTCGGCGGCGAGATCGTCTCGGCCGACTCGCGCCAGGTCTACCGGGGGCTGGACATCGGCACCGGCAAGGACCTCGGGGAGTATGGCAGCGGCGCCGACAGGGTGGCCTACCACCTGATCGACGTGGTCGATCCGCACGAGGAGTACAACGTTTTTCGCTTCCAGCGGGATTTTTTTTCGGTATTTGTCAAGCTCCACCAACGCGATGTGCTGCCTGTACTGGTGGGCGGCACCGGCCTGTACCTGGAAGCGGTCCTAAAGGGCTACGAGATGGTCGAGGCGCCCGAGAATCCCGAGCTGCGGGCGGAGCTTCTCGAGCTCGACTTCGACCAGCTGGTCGCGCGGCTCGAATCGCTCAGGTCGCGGCTGCACAACACCACCAACACGAGGAGCCGGGAGCGGCTGGTGCGCGCCATCGAGATCGCCGTGTGCGAACGCGATCACCCCCCCCGGCCGCTGCCCGAGCTGCGCCCCCTGGTCCTGGGCACCCGCTTCGAGCGCGAGGATCTCTACCGGCGCATCAACCGACGGCTGGCCGAGCGACTCGACAGCGGCCTGATCGAGGAGGTCGAGAGCCTGGCGGCCGAGAGTATGAGCCGGGAGCGGCTTTTTGAGCTGGGCCTGGAGTATCGCTTCGTGGCGGACTTCCTGCATGGCCGTATCGGAACGAAAGAGGAGCTCGAGGAAAAACTCTCGCAGGCCATCCGCCGCTTCGCCAGCAGGCAGCTTTCCTGGTATCGCCGCATGGAGCGCCGCGGCACGCGAATCCACTGGATCGACAACGCCGACCCGGACGAGGCCGTGGCCCTTGTCAGGCGACTGGACCGCACCGAGGTTTCCATTCGTCCCGGCTTGTGATACAAACATTCGCCGGTTCAACGGCCACACGGCAGGGAGACCGACGGTCATGGCCAGGCTATTCTCGCTGGGCAAGTACGAGCTCATCAAGCGGGTCGCGGTCGGGGGTATGTCCGAGATCTACCTGGCCTCCCAGGGGGGCCTGACCAACTTCGAGCGGGCGGTGATCGTCAAGTGCATCCGCGAGGACCTGGACACGGATCGCGAAGTGCTGGACATGTTCCTGGACGAGGCCCGCATCGCCGCCTGCCTGAAACATCCCAACATCGTGCACCTGTACGACGTGGGCGAGGACAGGGGGATCCCCTACCTGGCCATGGAGTACATCTTCGGCCGCGACCTCTTGCAGATCGGCGAGCGCGCCCGGTCCACGGCACGCGAGCTGCCCATCCAGTTCGTGGTCAAGGTGATGTGCTCCGCCCTGGCCGGGCTGCACTACGCCCACGGGGTCGCCGAGTACGAGGACCGGCCGCTGAGGGTGATCCACCGCGACGTCAGCCCGCAGAACATCCTGGTCTCCTTCGACGGTGTGGCCAAGGTGGTCGACTTCGGCATCGCCAAGGCCGAAGCGCGCCTGTCCCACACCCAGGCCGGCATCCTCAAGGGCAAGTATGCCTACATGTCCCCGGAGCAGGTGCGCGGCAAGCCGCTGGATCACCGCTCCGACCAGTTCTCCATGGCGGTGGTGTTCTACGAGATAATCACGGGCACCCGGCTGTTCCAGCGCGAGACCGACTACAGCACCATGGAGGCGGTGGATGCGTGCGACGTGCCGCCGATCAAGATGCTGCGCAAGGACGTCCCGCGGCGGCTGGTCAAGGTGCTGCGCAAGGCCATGCGGCGCAAGCCCAAGCGCCGGTTCGCTGACGCCAAGGAGATGGAGCGGGCGCTGCACAAGCTGCTCAAGGGCTCGGCCGTGGAGCAGACCGATTTCCTGTCCGACTACATGAAGACCCTGTTCTCCAGCGACCTGAAGGCGCGCGACTGGGCCATCCGAAACGCCGACGAGGACGAGCGGGAGATCCTCTTGAGCACCGGCTTCGAGATGCTCGACGACCAGGCGACCCGCATCGACCAGGCCCCGGCGCCGCCGACCGCCAAGCGCCGCTACGACGAGATCCTGGCCGAGCGCCAGAGCAAGAAGACCAGCGTGAGCGCCCGCCCCCTGGACGACGCCCCCGAGAACGGCCTGTCCACCGATCGACGGAACGTGCGCGCGAAGGGTCGGAGACAAGCGACGGCGACGATGGATGAGCAGGAGACGGCCGTGACCAAGACCGGCGACCTGTTGTCCGACTGGCGCTTCCTGGTGCTGATCTTCGTCGCCGTCATGGTGCTGGCCCTGTTCCTGATGACCTCCTTCGGCGAACCCGAGAAGGTGGTCGTGACCCCGCCCGACCTGGGGCCGCCCCAGGCCATGCGGACCACGGCCAGACCCGGCCTGGACGGATTCCTGTCGGTCTCCGTGCGCCCGGGCGTCAGCGTGCTGATCGACGGCCGGAGCATGGGCATGGGCGCCTTCCGCAAGTACCCCCTTGAGCGCGGCGTCCACAAGGTCATGCTCATGCAAAGCGGCCGCAAGCAGGTCTTCACGGTCACGATCAAGGCCGACCGCGAGGAGTTCATCGCCCCCGAGGAATGGCAGTAATCAGAACTCCCAGCCCAACTCCACGTCGCCCATCCAGCCGTGGTGCGGCTCGTAGAACCTGTAGGATTCCGTCAGGCCTTCGGGATCGCCGTCCAGGTTGGCATATCCGCTGCGCAACATCAGGGTGTGGTAGTAACGGAAGTTGAAGAACAGGAACGGCAGGATCTTCAGACGCGCGGCCGCGAAGACGATCTTGTCGGACAGGTCGGCCGAAAAGATGTGCCCAAGCGACGTCATTGAGCGCTGGTGAAAGGAGGCGAAGAACTGCAGCCAGCTCAGGGCCGGCACCTCCAGGTGGGCCAGGAAGTGGTTGCCGTACTCCGCGTCCGATCCCTCCAGGGCCAGGGTCAGCGACATCTTCTCGACGATCGAGTAGTTGAACTCGAAGTAGAAGCCCCTGTGCCGGCCGCCGCCCTTGCGGTTGACGAACACCTCGGCGAACTTGGTGGGCGGCAGGGATTCTTTCTCCTGTGCGAAGTGCTCGTAGCGCTGGTTGACGATGTACTTCTGCACCTCGTAGAAGGTGTCGAAGTAGCCCGGCAGGTAGTTCGCCGAGAACGAGCGGAACTCGGCGATCAGCCGCAGGGCGTGGACCGGATCCGAGCCGAAGTTGAAGCGGCCCAGCACTCCCACCGTGAATCCACTGCCGCCCTCCGGCTCGATCGGATCTTCGCCGTCGGGAGTGTTTGGGTTCCCCGGCATCATCCACGAGTAGTCCACGAACGGCTTGATGTCCACGCTCTCGGTCTTGACGAGCTTGATCTCCATGTCCACGCCCATGCCGGACAGAAAGGCCTGCCTGCTCATGTCCGGACGCGCATCGCCGGCCACGTAGTACTGGTTGTCCGGGACCAGGTCAGAGCCGGTATCGAGGGTGACCGGCGCGGCGCGGTCGGTCACGTAGGTGAACCCGAACGACAGGCTGCGGGCGATGTAGTGATCCATGAAGAGACTCAGCGGCTTGACGAAGACCAGGGCGCCGAACATCTCCCAGTTCATCACGCTGTTGCTCATGAGCTCGAAGCCGGCGTAGTCGTTGTACATGTCGAACTGCAAGGCTACCCGGGTGGAGTCCGGATCGATGTTGACGCTATAGCGGCGCACCAGGGCCCCGTGGCCCAGCGAGTTGGCGCCCACCTGGCTGAGGCTGAAGTAGATGTTGTCCTCCTTGCGACCGAAGTTCAGGTAGCGGACGAAGCGCAGGACCTCGCTCCACTCGTCCCAGTCCTGGGTGCGAAAGCTGCCGGCAGCGTCGAACCCGTCGGACAAATCGTCGCCCTCCTGCATGTTGCCGTCGAACATGGTCAGCGCCAGCGGGACTCCCAGGCCGAAGGTCAGCCCGCCGAAGCGCAGGTCGATCTCCGGGGTGATGTTGAGGTACTGGACGTTGTCGATCACCTGCCAGCCGAGCCGGACACCGACCCGGTTGTTGGCGGTCACCAGCTTGGTGCTGCCGATGAAATTCGACAGCTCGCCCTTGACGAAAGTCTTCGGCTTCTCCGGTTGCTCCTGTTGCTCCGGCTGCTCCGGCGCGGCAGCCAGGGCGGACGCCTCGACAGGAGCGGGCGCCTCGACTGGAGCGGGCGCCTCGACTGGAGCAGGCGCCTCGACTGGAGCAGGCGCCTCGACTGGAGCGGGCGCCTCGACTGGAGCGGGCGCCTCGACTGGAGCGGGCGCCTCGACTGGAGCGGCCCCGGTCCCCGGCTCGACCGGCACGCAGAACCCCTTGCCGTCCGGCCTGGTGCCCTGTGGGCATTTCTTGCTCTTCAAATCATCGGTCATCTCCCACTCGTCCTGGGCCAGGACCGAGGCGGCCGGAAAACACAGCAGGAAGGACACCAGAAAAACGAAGCCGCGGCGAAGCATGAGTACTCCCTCAAAGAAAGAAGGCGGTTACATCAGGTTACCCTTCACTCCTGATCGGCGTCAACGGAAGCTTACCATTGAACCGGCTCCGATGACGTGCTATATGGATTCCCGATGAAAAACAGCTGAATATCCGGAGCCCCGCCGCCGTCCAGACGGATGTGGGAGAAAGATGAGGCCCGCAGATGAACGAGTCGCGATGCCTGTTGACGGTGCTGCTGGTAGTCGGGATTTCGAGCACGGCGCCCGCCGCCGAGGTGATGTTCGCCCGATCCAACGGCGACTTTCAGGCCCGCGCGGCGCCCGGGAAGTACAGCGCCCTGAACATCCTCGACGGCAACACGGCGACCGTCTGGTGCAGCGAGGGCTCCGGCCAGAACGCGGTCATCGAGGTGCTCTTCGACGAGCCTATCTACATGGAAAAGATGGACATCTCCATGGGCAACCAGTCCAGCGCCAACACCTTCTCGGCCTATAACCGCATCAAGTCCCTGCAGATCTTCGGAGGCGTAATGAGCCACCCCTTCGACCTGGAGGACAGGAAGGGCCGCCAGACCCTGCGGTTCGATCCGGCCATCGAGACCGACAACCTGATGATCAAGCTCATGGCAGGTTATCGGGGCGACAGGTCCCGGCACACCTGCATCTCGGACGCGATCTTCTACCGGGGCAACCGCGCCCTCAACGGCCCCAAGCTCAAGAAGACCATCAGGAAGGCCCGCAACAAGCTCACCTTCCTGGACAGCTGGGTGGCGGGGCCGGAGATGAACAAGACCAACCTGCTGGCGTTCGGGCTCAACGACAGGTACCGCCTGCATTACGTGCCCCTCGATCCCACCGAGGGCTCGGTGCGCAAGAAGGGCGCCTGGCGGCTCGTGGGCGGCAACCCCGAGATCAAGGTGGATCGCAAGTGGGTGCCGGTCAGCGTCAAGCGCGACGACGCCGGTCGCGTGCTCAGGCTCAAGCTCAAAGGCCTGGGCCTGCTCGACGGAGTCTACATCCGCCGCAGCGAAGCCCCGGCCCACTGATTTTTTCCGTTCCCGTCCCGGTTCCCGTTCCCGAAAACGCCAAGGAGACCCCCATGGACATTCGCAAGGACGTGCTCGAACGCTTCCTCCGCTACGTGAAGATCGACACCCAGTCGCAAGACGACGTCGAGGACCGCTACCCGTCCACCGAAAAGCAACTGGTCCTGTCACGGCTGCTGGTCGACGAACTGAAAGCCCTGGGCATCGAGGACGCCGGGCTGGACGAGCACGGCTACGTCATGGCCACCCTGCCGCAGAACGTCCCCGAGGGCGTCGCGGCGGCGGCCACCATACCCACCGTGGGGCTTCTGGCCCACGTGGACACCTACCACGAAGTCCCGGGCAAGGACGTCCGTCCCATCCTGCACGAGAACTACAAAGGCGGCCCGCTCGAACTGCCCGGGGCCCCGGACAAAACGATAAAACCCGAGGACAACCCGGACCTCCGGAAGCACGAGGGCGACACCATCGTGACATCGGACGGCTCGACCCTGCTGGGCGCCGACGACAAGGCCGGGATCGCCGAGATCATGACCCTGTTGGCCCTGTACCGGTCAGACGAGAGCCTGCCGCACCCGAGGATCCGGGTGGGTTTCACCCCGGACGAGGAGATCGGCAACGGCACCAAGCACTTCGACCTGGCCAGGTTCGCGGCCGACGTGGCCTACACCCAGGACGGCTCCGGAGTGGGCGAGGTCGAGGACGAGACCTTCTGCGCGGACACGGCCGTCGTGACCATCCACGGCATCGACGTGCATCCGGGCTACGCCAAGGACAAGATGGTCAACGCGGTGCGCCTGGCCGCCGACTTCATCTCGCGCATCGACCCCGACGCACTGCCCGAGACTACCGAGGGCTACCAGGACTACCTGCACCCCTTCCAGGTCAAGGGTTCAGTGACAAGGGCCAAGATTACCATCCTGGTGCGCTCGTTCACCGAAGAGGGCCTCGCCAGGATGGAGGCCGAGCTTCAGCGCATCAAGGCCGGAGTGCTCGAGCGCGAGCCGCGGGCGAAGATAGAGATCGAGATCAAGGAGTCCTACCGCAACATGAAGCGGATCCTGGACGATCACCCCAAGGCGGTCACGTACGCCGAGGACGCCATGCGCTCGATCGGCATCGAGCCCAAACGCCTGGCCATCCGCGGCGGCACCGACGGCGCCCGGCTCTGCTTCGAGGGCCTGCCCACCCCCAACCTGTCCGCCGGCGGCTACAACTTCCACGCCGTGACCGAGTGGGTCCCTGTGGGCGCCATGGTCAAGGCCGTCGAGGTCCTCGTGGCCCTGATGCGCATCTGGGTCGAACGCGGCGCCTGAGTGCGCTTACGATCGCAAGATTAACAGAAGCTCCTGCCCCGTGTAATACTTTGTCTTACAGGATGAGGGCTTGGTCCATGAAGGCAAGACGCGCCACCATTACGGTGTGATCCAGCCGCCGGCCCTGCCCGGGCCGGACGAGATCGCGCCCAAGGACCTCCTCTTCGTGGTGGACAACTCGGGCTCCATGTCCGGCAAGCCCATCGAGGCCTGCAAGGAGCTGGTGCGC
>SDBT01004150.1_pt1 | contig 24710 bp, 45 predicted proteins | sample 2277101 | NCBI WGS metagenome assembly SDBT01 (sample SAMN10404973, study PRJNA504765) | marine sediment metagenome | isolation source: marine sediment core GS10_PC15, 103 cmbsf | place: Arctic Ocean: Southern Knipovich Ridge | collected 2010 | reverse complement strand
GGGATATTTGGTTCCGACTCTTCGGTGTTAATTCCTTTAAGAGCATCTTCAAGAGAATCAAGAAGCTTATCAAGAGTTTGACCCGCTTCTTCTTTAGCTTTCTCAAGCTCAATTTTTCGTTCTGCAGCCACTTGCATCACACCAGATAAAGCAATAATACCACCTAAGACCAGGGTGAATAAGATTTGATTGACTGTGATTTTTCCACATTCCATTTGCTACGTCTCCTACTATAACAACAGTTTTAGTTTTTATGGTAGAAACTACCTACCACACTTCTTTGCCCGACCGTTGTGATGGTCTCCCTCTTCGTGGTTTTTCCCACGGATTATGAAACCACAAGAGCAACGTCGTTGACTTGACCTACCAAGTCTCCCTTTGCCCTTTAATTCGGGGCGACAATAACATCCGCCTCTTGTTGCTCTTTTTTCTTTTTGTTCTGCCATTTTGCTCTCCTGTTTTTCCTATGGAAGTAATTTTTTCATTCTCTGGGAAATTACCTTTTTGCAATCAGGGCATTTCCATTCTAACTTACCATCATCATTTATGATAGGGATCATATACCAACCTTTTAGGCATTGACCCTCTTTTGTTTTGTATTTACAAGATTGAACAGGAGATTTCATAACCTCTTATTCTATTATTAGGTGCAAGTTCCTTTTACTCCATCACCCCTCCAGGGAATCCACAAGGTAAGAACATAAACCAAAAATCTTTTTCTGCTACTTTCCCCTCTTTCCCCAGCTTTCTTAGTTCCTCTTTACCTGCACCCCTCTTTTTTGCTGCTACCCAATCATCCATAAAAAATGCACGCAAATAACAATAAAAACCAAATCTACCTTGAATTTCCCATGCCATTGGGTCCATATTCGTCTGCTCGTAGATATGTACCATATCGTCTGTTAAAGGTAAATCTTCTGCACTTCTAATCCTATACAGATTAGGGTTGTCTTGATTTTCCCAAGATGGGTCGTAAGGGGCTGTCCACAAAACAGGTTTCTTTGTTATTCTATGACGGAATATCATGTTATATCCCTTTCATATTGGTATCTTCCCCGAAATGTTTTACCCTTATTTAGCTTAATGCCCATATCTTTACATATCTTTTTAGCTCTTCTTAATTGCCAAAGATTTTTTGGCCAGATAGCTGTTCCGCCTATGGTATCATTGCATCTAACATTAACCTTTAATAGTCTCTTTTGAAGAGCCACATGTACTGGATAGGAATGAGTTCCAATATTAACTGAAAACTGTATTCCCCCAAGCCCAAGTTTCAATTGTCTTTTTTCGCCATCAGTCAGTTTCATCTTCATCCTCCACAGGTTCTACAATAAATTCTGTAGGTTGTATATCAAATACTCTTTTACATTCACTACAAATTCCTGTTTCAGTATCAACGCACACATCACCGCCAGCACACCCATAGGGGCATACTACTTCTTTCGGGAAATCTTCTCCAAGGGATTCTGGAGTTCCAAAAATATCTATTGTTCCATCTGCCATTTTACTCTCCTTTTTCCCATAGTAATGAAAAATTATTTCTCTGGAAAATTAAAAAATGGTAAGTTCTCCATCTATAATAACTCCTGCCACCCTATTAACAGGCCAACCATTTATATCATAACCCTCATCTTCATAAGGGTCTGTGATAGGAAACCCCATATCGTCATATATCTCTCCTCTTTCGACATAAGCAAAACCAACATTAGGGCATCCATCCATTATATCAACTCACATTCATTTCAATTCTATTAGCCATAACAACCCACTCATCAGCAGGTACAGTAAGAAAAAGATTAAGTGATGGACAATAAGCAGCCACCGTCTTTCCATCATCACAAAGTCCTGTCATCGCATCTGAATAACAATTCTTTTTTGCAACAATGTAAAAATTGTTCTCTCTTCTTCTCCAGAAACCTTGACCAGGCTTCAACTCTGATACTCTCCCCATTTCAGGTCTTTTAGTCATATTGACATTGACTACAGGAGAATAATCCCGATTTCTTTCTCTTTCCTCTCTTGCTTTCTTTCTATCTTTTTGTTCTCTTTCTTCAGTATCTTCTCTCATTATATGTCTCCTTTTTCTCATAGAAGTAGTTTTTCTTTTCTCTGGGAAATTATTTTTCTCTTGTTTAAGAATCCACTCTCCCAACCTACAATTGCTATTCTTTCGTTCTATTTGACCATGAGAAAAGCAAGGTGTTTCTTTATACCAAGGATAATGATGAATAGCACAAGAGTATTTTCCTGGTTTATCTCCTGTTAAATGCTTACAGGGTTGTTTCATCCCATCGTGAAATATAAGGTTGTCATCAACTATACCTTTTTCGGGGTCATCGACTATAACGACCATGCACGACTTACAACAATATCCACATCTTAAACAAATCACGGTATTTCTTCACTCCACTTCGCAGTAATCAAGTCTCCAAACAGGATAACCACTTGACAGATTGACATATTGGATATTAGCAATAAGCACTACCTTTTTACCTGTCCAATCACAGAGGAAAGCCTCTATTCTTTTAGGGTCTCTATCATTCCAATACTGCCCCTCATTTCCAAAATGCTTCTTACAGAGTAGATTATGCTTTGCATAGTCCCATTGCAGCAATCTATCAGTGTAGATTGACCCTGTAGGCTCCTGTGTTGCCTTCTCATTGAAGAAAATAAGAAATGGGTCGTAAGTATAGGGATAAGCAGATTTCGTCTTAGAGAGGTTCTCAGGGAGGAATTTCTGATACTGATCAGGAATACCTTTTCTCTTTCTCTTAACACTTACTCTACCATAGAAACCATCAAATTCCATATCAATCTCCTTGTTCTGATTGCCATTGTTTTGTTGTCCAGACTGTTACTTTTTTTGTTCCAGCCACTATTTTTTTCCCCGCAGAAAGATAAAACCCATTCATCTTCTCTTTACCAACATAAGCCCCTACATTAAGAGCTATGATAACGAGAACGATTGTAGTAAGCAATCGTCTCATAATACGTCTCCTTAATTAGGTAGGCAGTTCTTCATATTTCTTTTTACACTTTGTACAGTGATAAGGACCATAAAACTCTGCATCATCAACCTGTATATCACGTTGCCAATTCTGTTTCCCATCGACAACACAATCTCCGTGATACTTAAACCTGCATACGAATTTGTTGTTCCCACATTCACATTCCATTTCTTTGTCTCCTTTTTCCTATAGAAGTTATTTTTCACTTCTCTGGGAAATTAAAGGGAGTAGGTCAATTTTACTATGGACCTACTCCCAATCTCCAGGATTATTTATCGGAGAACTCCGCAAAGAAGAACTCCGTCAATCCCATTGTTTGCAAATTTGTCTGAACAGGATTCAGTGCCAACCTATCTTTTTATGTGATTTAATAACCATTCCATATTCATTTCATCAGTAATCTCTATTTCAGGATGATTCATGCCATTCATCGCCCCAACTGTACTTTCGGCGAACTGCCCTGTATCTACATCCTCATCTCGTAGTTTGAATCCTTCAGTACTAGATATGAAAGATAAACTACCTAAAACATTGGCATTACTTGTAATGCACTTCTTATTGTCTTTAAGCCAATATACTGTTCTCTGATGACATATCCCAAATGGACCATACACTTGATAGCCATCTGCTCTCAATTCTTGTTTAATACTCTCAAGCAAAGGGGCAAAGACATTATCAAAATAAGGATGCCTCATTTTTTCCATTTTAATCTTTAAGGCTTCTATTTGAAGCCGAATTTTATCTTGCCTTGTAAAATAAGATTTACTTCTCCTCACAAATATTTTATTAAAATCTCTTAAATTCATTATTATTCTCCACAAAAATAATTATTATACCATAAAAACCATCAAATCCTTTCTAACTATAGAAGTTAAAAATCATTTCTCTGGGAAATAATAATTATCCCATATTTTCACAAAATAAAAAGGATTTTAATAATTTTTGCCGAATATATTAAATAGTATCTGATAACGACCATTGAGATACTAAACTGATAAGTATAAGGGCATTTTCTTTTCTTGAGTCGTTACAAGAATTGATTTTGCCCTTTTATATTGGAGTTATTATGAATAAGGAACATACAAAAAACTGCCCAAAGTGTGGGATTATACAAAAATATAGCACAAAAAAGATATTATTTGCAGCTATTAAAAATAAAAGACGGTGCAAAAATTGCTGTCAGAAAAAATTATCAGCAAAAGAAAAAACCCTAAAACGAAAAATATCAAACAAAAAGTGGATAGACAATAATAAAGAGAAAATTAAAGAGTACAAAAAAGAATACAATAAAAAACATAAAGAACTTCAAAAACAATACAACCTTCAATATCGCCAAACTCAAAAATACAAAGAAAACCAAAAAACATATATTAACAGGTATCTTAGTAAAGAAGAAACAAAAGAAAAAAGAAAAGAATATCGTAAAATATATAGCCAAAGAAAACCTACAAAAGAAGTAAGACGTTTATGGGATAAGAAGAGAAGAAACAATCCTGAAATAAGATTAGGGCAAAGTGTTTCCTCTTCTATGAGATCATCCTTAAAAGTAAAAAACTTATCTAAAAATAAAAGACATTGGGAAGATATGATTGGGTATACAGTGCAAGAGTTAAAAAAACATCTAGAAAGTTTATTCCAACCAGGGATGAATTGGAGCAATTACGGGAAATGGCATATAGATCATATAATACCAAAATCATTTTTTAGATACAAAAGCACTGATGATGTAGAGTTTAGATATTGCTGGAGTTTAGATAATCTACAACCTTTGTGGGCAAAAGATAATATATCCAAAGCAGATAGATTAACAATAATTGTCGCTAAAAAAGCTAGCTAAATCCATACTTCTCAAATTAGTATTTACAGGATTTACACTCATGGATCTTTTCTGAACCTCACTGAAAGCATTGAAAAGACTATAGGCGGTGCGAGGTTCAAACTCAGGATGCCATATCCTATTTGCTTTTTCATCTTTATTCTCAGGACCTCTTTTCTGCCAATCCCACTCTTCTGCGACAGTGAGAACTCTTGTTTTGTTAAGCACATCATTTTGTGCTGCCCTAACGATAAGATGATATGCCTCCTCTTGAGTCATCTGTCTTTCATTAAGATGACCATAAAACAGTTCTTGTTTCTTTCTAAACTGTTCGATACCTGCAAAAGCTGCATCAATCCTTTGGAAGAGACCATCGTGGATGTTTCTTCGATGCTCATGGGTCGCCATGCCCACGACTCCTGTTCTATCATCGGCAAAGCCGTAGAAGCAACGATTGGAGCATACTGTTACTTCTGCACCAATACACATCCTACCGCTCATACTTCTATTGTAGGAATTACAACAACCAATCATAAGTTTGATACGACCACCGAAGAAGTCAAAACCCTCAACAGTATAGACTCCGAAGAACCTCATCCCTTTGATGTCCATCCCCAACTGTTCATCAGAAAGTTTCATCTTATGTATAGCAGCCACCTTCTTAATCATAAGAATCAACTCTTCATTTGATAGTGGTTGATATGTGGATGTTGCTCCGGGAATGAGATTTTTTGCAAATGCTTCTGCACTTGTACATTTTCCTGATGTCGGTGTGGTCAGCATCAAAGTCATATTTCATCTCCTAAATTATTACAACATTATTCACTTCACTCCATAGAAACAAAAAATCATTTCTCTGGGAAATTATTTAGTATCAGGGAAACAATCATCTTTATTCTCGGTATATGCCTCCATATAACCAAGAGTTTCATTATTGTTTTTCTTCCTATCTTCTTGTTCTTCGGGAGAAAAACTATCGAGATTGGCAAAATACCTACGTCTATCTTCAAGTTTTTGCAAATCAGACTTTAATACATCTTCTTTCTGATTAAGTTTATCAATCTCTGTTAAAGGTCCCCACTTATCAGGATTAGGTTCAAACTCATAGACAACAACATCACAGCCACGCTCACACCACGTTTCTTTGATAAGCTCTTCTATCAGTTCCCATTTTCCCCCTGCCAAATCACTACCAAATTTGGGGCAATGAAAAACGACAGGTTTTCCGTCAGAAGCGATACCTGCGAACATAAGAGTTTCTTGCATAGCTTTGAGTAATGCCCAATACTTAACAGGTTTAGGGTTGTCAGGATTAACAGTGCCATCTTGCCCTATCATATTGGCAACTGCGATATTATTCTCATCACGAAGATGTACAAAGCAAACTTCCCCAAGGCGGTTTTTGAGACCGTTCGGAGATACTTTCCCCATATCTTCGTACTCTTCAAACACCTGAGGCCACTTTTTTCTCAGTGAGAGAGCTACACCTGCACCCATCACACCAAGATTATTGCAACAATGAGGAATGACTACAAACTCATTCTCATCAAGCCGCTGAGGTTCGCACACGTTGCCTTTTACATAGATAATTTTACCCTTGCTCATTGTCTTCATCTCCTGTAACATCATTTTTTTCAACCATTCTTATTTCATAACACATAACTTTAAGAAGTAGTATCGCTGCTTTTCCTTCGCTATTTGTTTCAACAGGACCAGCTATCACTTCATCTTCCATAGGGTCATACAATATAAACTGATTAGTTGTTAGCTTTCTCATAGTTGCTTGTGTGAAACATGGAGCAGAGCAATAATCATAAAGCCAAGGAACATCTCCGTGTATCCTTGAGGTTTCTTGCGAGTCATACCCTTTTGCACAACTCTCATTTTTGCACTTACACTTCATTTTCTGCCCCCTGTTTTTGTACTGTATGCTTTCCTTTGTATGCCAACAAATGCTCAAGCAACTTATCCTGTTCTTGCTGAGTTGCACCATATAAATGCTCATACAACTCAATAGGTAAATCTTCCATAAAACCTGTAACAGCATCTTTCATAATCTCAAACTCAGGCCACTTCTCACTATCCCCACTTTCCTTACCATTAAGAACCGCCTCAATCTCTTTATCAGTACTTAATTCTTTTTGCTTTCCCATTTCTTATCTCCTTTTTCCCATAGTAATTATTTTTCATTTCTCTGGGAAATTTACTTATACTCCAAAACTATTAAAAGAAACAAAATAGATCTCATCTTCTTTTATTAGATCTACTTTTACTCTTATCCAGGGATTGTTATATTTGTCTTTTTTGCTATAAGCTTCTTTGATAAATATGTTATCACCGACTTTTGGAAACTTTCTAGCACTCTTAACTCTAGCAGGTCCAAAAGGCATAGTCCCTAATTTAACAACAGGTAGTATAATCATCTAATTATACTCCTTATGTAGGTAGCACGAAATGGAATACATAAAGTAGTATCCCAAAAAGCACCAAACGTTTCATAAACGCAAGAGGATTTCTAGGGTCAATAGTAAATTCTTCTGGTTTAATAAGCCAAGAAAAATATGCCAGACATCCTCCAAAAAGAGACCATACAAGCAGTACTCTTACAGCCACACTTATTACCCACCATACTATCAAAGCACCTTGTGTTAATATCATTTTCTTGTCTCCTTTTTAAGTAGGTAGTATGAATTGAAAAATATATAGCAAAGTTCCAGCTATTGCTACGACACAGATATATGTCCCAGCAGGATTTGCTTTTGTAAACCCATGCTTAATTCTAACCATCATGGTTGAGTAAGCAGCTATTGTAAAAAATACCAAACATACTCTCACTACTACACTAATTATTAGCCATACTATCATTCTTCTTCTCCTTCATCTTCATATCCACAACCTTCACAATCTCCACAATCACAAGGGTCAGCAAAATCATTTGTCTGCCCTGTATCAAAATCTCCTGAAAAACCAGCACCTGGCTCGCTATAGTGCCAAGTTATTTCTAAATCAGGGAACTGCAAAACCAAAGCATTATAGATACCCTCTGGAGGAGACCATGCTGTAAGGAAATCAGAACTTGCCCAAGTATCACCAAAATCGACACAAATAGTAGGTTGCCATTTTGTTCCCCAATTAGCAATACTCCAATCATACCAATTGTCATAGCCAAACTCTTTGACGAGTGCTGCCCCTACCTCAAGAGGTTTGTCAAAATCTCGCCCTCTCAGTCGGGGTTTAACCATACAATTCTTGCAAGCCCGAATCCCGATGTTAATAGCGTCTGCTGCTGTATTCCCCCCCTCTAATTTCTTACTCCACATTTTGCTAAAATCCATAGGAGTTTTGAAGCAATTACTATTATACATGTGAAAAATCTTTGAGCGAGGATTGACTCTAACAACAGTGTTACCTGCCGTCATGCCACAATTTCCCCCTCTAATTTCTTTGGGCATAGGTATCAGTGCATTAAAATCAAAAGTATCACCTATCAGTGCTTGCAATTTGGAGACATCTTCTTTCGACCCTGTTATATGAACTTGATTTTCACACCAATTAGGAATAGCACACCTCATTTTCTTTTTTACCATAGTAATTATTTTTCATTTCTCTGGGAAACTATGTATTATTCCCTTTATAAATAGAAATCAAAACTTTGAATAACTATACTTTTTTCCATTTTCCATTGATTCTATAAACCAATGTACTTATTTTAATAGGAGTTGTCCAATTGTCTTGATCATGTTCTTTTATATAGTATTGACCTTTTGGAACGTGAGGCCAATTTGGTGTTGTGTAACTTCCATAAACGTAACCCGAAGCATCCATTCGTAATGCTCTGTAAGTTCCATCTTTTATCTTTTTCATTATGTATTATTCCCCAAAGCATCAAGAGCCGTTTCAATCCCTTCAACATAGGCAGGAGTTTCTATATCTATTCCTGCCATAGCATGAGCAAGAATCATCGAAGTAATAGCATCAACACCTCCATTAAAGGCAAGAAAACCATTTCTCTCATCCGCCTTATCTCTAAACATATCAGGGTCTCTATCGGTGCAGTATTCTCCGAACTCAGGACAATCCATATCACAGTCAGGGTCTTCGCAATGCTTACAAACTTCTTTAGCATCAGAAGTTATAGAACCTCCACCCCATCTATCTGCATCAGCATGTTGCTCTCTATCAAGTAATATAATCTTAATGTTATGACAGGGAAGCTCAATATGAGTTTCTCTATCTTCTGACTCTTTCTTTGCTTGTTCTATTTCTCTATCAACCTTATCTTGAGACTTTCTTTTTCTCCCTTTTCCCTCATTTTCCAGAGCAAATTTAATGTCCTCTATCTCCAATTTGATAGCTTTTTCACGTTTTAGTGGGTCTCTCCAACTTGGTAGCTCATCACCACTCAATTGGACACCACCAATTACTAATGCTTCTTTAAGAGCTTCCATATCAACTGCAAACTCATTGGAAACAAGCCAAGCAACCACACCCAACTTATCAAAATCGTCTCCTTTTCTCCATACATCTGAAAGAGTAAGGTCAGCCATCCCTTGATCCATTTTATCAAGGTCCCCATTAAGAGGATACTCTTGAAGAAAATCCATAACAGAATCATTCTCAAATGTTTCATAGCCCCAATTACCCATTATAGCACCTCTACTTTCCCTATAATACCAATCTCTTTCGCACCTTTTCCGGGTATCATTTCATGGATAAAAAGAACAGCCCCATAATCAGGAAACTTTAATTCATTTTCAAGTTCCTCTTTTGCTCTTTTTTTGAGTTTCTCCACATCGGTAGACAGTGCCATCTGGCATAATTCACCCCTACCATGAAATCTCAATAACCACATATCCATTTTCTTGTCTCCTATTTTAGTGCTTCTTTTTCCCATAGTAATTATTTTTCATTTCTCTGGGAAAAACTAAAAAGGTGGTTTGACCTCTTTCTCTCCCTCTCCATTATCCACCTTCATATAGTTTTGTGAAGTTTCAATCGGTGCTACTAATTCTCCCCCCATCTTTTCTACTATCCCTCTAAGACTTTTTCCTATAGAAGTAAGCATAGCAGTATACTCATTGATATTTTTCCCAAGCACTTTTATGTCTCTTGATTCCCAATATTCTCCCTCATCATCTACATCTACTATAAAATCTAATGCTTTCAACATATCAAGCACACTGATTACTAACAAATGACATCTTGCAAAATGAGTAGCATATTGTGTTTTGCAAAAACCCTCACATCTCCAATAATCTCTTTTCTTAACAAAATTAAGGTCAACACTTTCGCATCCTTCTCCGGGCCACATCAAACAATTTACCATCTGATAATATGCAGCTCTACCACTATGACTAACTACAAGATTTATCATAGTGTTAATATCAAGCCCCTTATCTTTGAGAGCTTTATCTCTTTTGGCAAGATTCTCCTCAGTATTATTAGGATAAGAACACTCATCTTGCAACATATTAAAAAATGCTATATCTTCTTTGGAGTATCTAATATGCTCTATATCTGATACTTCCTCAAAGGGTAAGTCTCTACACTTTTGCCTTATAATCTCTAATTTATTACAAAGCTCTTCTGCCGTTCCTTTGAAAGCAATTTTATAATTAACTGTCAAACCCATGACTTGTCTCCTAATTAAATTTCTTCTTTTCCCATAGTAATGAAAAATCTTTTCTCTGGGAAAAAATAGGGGGTAGGTATTTTCAACCTACCCCTTATCAAGACAAGACCGAATCTACGCTGATTCGATTGTGATGGTGTTATGAGTCGATACTTCCAAACGGAACTGGCTACCCCCACCAAGTTTGGAGCTGGAAATACGAAGGCGACCGTCGCCATCGGGTCTCTTACAAATCAACGACCCGCCAACCTGAAGGTCGTACGATCCGCCATTCGGTGTTACCTTACTAACGATGCTATGCGGAATGTTGATAACCCCTTTGGAAGTTACGGAGCAGATAAAACCATCTCCGTCTTTGACAGCCCCACCCTGTTTGGTGGTAGAGGATGCTTGTGCCTGAGACACATAAGGAGGGATAGGGGCAACAGGAGGTGCTACCTGCGGCTGTGCTATTTGCTGTGCTGCCTTTGGATGGTCCTGAGCAGTTTTACCATCAGGGAAATAAACCATAGCATAAGGATTTCCCGGCACATCAAGCTCAATAGCTTCCCGATTGTAGTCATCAGGGAATTGGTCTACAGCGAACTCATTCGCAACAATGTCGCGAACATCCCGATGACGAACATTGTCAGTTGTTCCGTCCCTTGCATCCGTCGTAACATCGTATGCAGTGAACACGTCCTGATTGGCAATTCTTGCTGCCAACGCAGTCAAAATTGCCTGTGATACTACTGGTGTTAGTGTCGTACCCATAACCTTGTCTCCTTTAATCTGATTAACATTATTTACTTTACATATACAGTGCTAATGAAAAATCTTTTCTCTGGGAAATTATTCGGGATAAGCATAAACTCCTACCATATGCATCTTTTGTAATTGCTCTACTGTATATCTTTTAGATGCTTTTGGTGGACCTATAATATGTTTTTCAAGATAATCAACATGATTATTCCATTTTCTATCACTTTCTTCTTTTGGAAGAGAAGAGGAAGTATGATATGCTCTTGAGTCAGATCTGCTAGGATCATAAACATTAGTTAGCCACTTCCCTAACTCACCTTTTTTATGTTTCTTGTTAAGAATCATTGTCTATCCTACTACAAAACCAATTGAGAAAACATCCTCCCTACCATTTCTTTGACATACTGCTTTATCTCGAAGTTTTTTATTTCCTTTATTTTCAACTGTACAAGCTGCACAATCAAGAGTGCAGATCTCATCCAAAGAAAAAGCACACTTAATGAAATCATGTGTCTCATTGTCTTCAAGACCACTAGCCAATTCAATTATTTCTCTCATAATTATCTCCCATAACTTGACCGTGGGCAAAACTCTACAAGATATGTGAGATTGCACTGGTCTAACCGATAAACAATCATTTCATCATTTATCACACCACCACGACCACCTTTAGCCCATGTCGAATCAGTGCTACCTATAGGATAATGGCTTCCCCATCCACCACCTGCAAGGTGATACTTTCCCATCGCCATATCCAATAAAAACATAAAGGTTCTTGAACTATCTCCACCACTACCCCAAAAGTTTGTAGCATAGTTAAGAGCTTTAGTACTAATACTTGAGGCATAGACACCATTGCCATACATACGACCTGTACAATGATTTGAACTTGACGGAGGAATGATAAGCCCCTGTCTAAGGATAGACAAAAGGTTACTTGCTTTTGTCCCATGCCATAAACAACGAATATCTTTTAGTGCTGCACCATACTTTGCAAAAGCATCTGCCATATTTGCTATACGAACAGTATAAACAGTTTTAACAGATAGGTTGTTTGATTGGTGCATTGATTTACGCGTTGATTGATAAAGTTCTTTAACCCATGTAAGAGTATCTTTATCATCAACCATCGCCAATTCAACATCAAAAACTTTCGGTCCAGTATCTTTTATTTTCTTTTTTGTTTTCTTTTTCGGTGCAGTAGTAACACTAATAAAAGATGTCTCCAAACCATCAAGTAAATCATTCTCTGCAATAACTGTTTGAGTGTCAGGAAAGATAAGCTCAGGAGTAATTTTTTTCATTCCTACATCGTGAGGGATAAGACGAAGATATTGATTTAATGCTATCGCAAAACCTCTAACTCCATAATCGTTATCTCTTACAAAATCTGAAATCTTTACAAGTAAAACTCTTGCCTCTGCGACTTGTGAAGGGTCAATAACACCTAACGGAGTTTTGAATGTTGCAGTGCTTGCATCATACAAAATCTTACCACCTGATTGTTTCATAATTTGGTGAGCATTGACTTTTACAAGATAGTCAATAAGTGTTTGCACAATAGGATTAGAATGTTTGATCTGTTTTCGTGCTACATCTGCAAGCTGTGAATTTTTAACTGAAGTCCCTTTTAATGCAGAAGTCCCACCTGTATCAACAGCCAAAACTTCGGTGTATCGTTTATCAGGTTTATTGTTTTGGTTTGTTTTCTCTCCCCACTTTTTAAGAGCTTTTGCAGGAGTAGTCATCTTGCTTTGTAGACTATTACCTACTCTTCCCCACTCTGTTAGTGCTGTCCCATCAGCATACAAGGTATATTGCCATACCTTATTATTATTTGTGTTCCCAAACTCTACACAAATACATTTTCGGTGTTCTGTGATTGTTGCTGTTGCCATTTTTTCATCCTTTAATAACCAAAATTGCAATTTTTGGCATTATACCACTTTCACTTTTACTATGCAAGTGAAAAATCTTTTCTCTGGGAAAAAATAAATATCCCTAATGACAACCCTCACTCATAGCTGTAATAAGAGAAGCCATGTCAATTGCCAATAATAGTATGAACCAAGGAAGAAGGACCCAAAAAGAAACATCACAATTCCTTCGTTCATCCCATCTCACAAGTATCATAATACCTAATGTAATGGTCATAAAAACACATAAAACCATAAGAAATGTCGGCATGCAAATAATCATCTTTATCTCCTTTTGATTTCTACCTTCTTAACAGTTATGTTATACCTTTTTCTTACCCAAGGTCTAAAGAATATCCTTCTAAATCTGCTTTTGCATATTCCTCCCACATGACGATCCCCATCCCACAATTCGTACTCAAGAGAATCTACACCATTTATGAACGAATATCTCCCACTCTCTGACTCTGTAATAGTTATTACATATTTATGAGTATCACTATCCTCCAGCTTGAAATGGAGTCTAATAGTAGCATACATATAATCTACTCTCTTGCCAAGGTAGTAGACCTCTGCACAGTGCATTGTTATTGTGCGTCTCATGACTTCTTCTCCTTCTTGATTTCTACCTTCTTAACAGTTATATTATACCTTTTTCTTACCCAAGGTTTAAAGAATAATCTTTTGAAATGACACTTACATATGCCTTCCACACGCTTATCTCCATCATATAACATATGCATATGAAAACCAGAAGGATCTGTAAATGAATATCTTCCTGTCTTACTCTTTGTAATGGTTATTACATATTTATGAGTGTCACTATCTTCCAATCCAAAATGATCGCAAATAGCACTAAACAAATACTCTACCAGTTTGCCACGATAAAAAACATAACCACCATTTCTCATTTCTATTGTGCGTTTCATATTATCTCCTTTTTTCCATAGTAATGAAAAATCTTTTCTCTGGGAAATTAAAATTTATATATTTTTCTTCCAGCCTTTTCCTCACTTTTATAATCTCTTCTCCACGCTTTTTTGTTTTTTCTTTTTTTCATTATCTGCAAATACTTTTTTAATCTCCAATTTCCCAATTCATTACTATCAGCATGTAATAGAATAGTAGGACATTTTACGGTGTTAGCATAATAATAGGTCCCACTACACAAACCACACTCTTCGCAAGTAGTCGTCTTCCCATTTTCCTTACTTGCAGGGCAAACAAACTCATTTTCACCAATAGGATTATCCTCTGATTCTCTAATCCTAAAGGTCCTCCACCCCATAGATTGAGCTTTTTCATATTCGACATTAAACCCCTTGATACTATCAACACTTGCCATACAATAATCTTTTAATCCTTGATCACAAGTTTTCCATTGGTGAGTATAGCCAGTCCAAACCTTTGCAGTACTACATAGATCTGTCCACACTTCTAAAGGAACTGCTGCAGGGTCGCCATAACTGCCTAACCTTATACTTCTATCCCTAAAAAGCTCTAAATCACTATCTTCATAGTTCTTATACCTACCATCGAGCCAGGCATGAAAGATAGCAATAGGACCGTGACACAAATTGACATAACAGGTGCTTTGTTCTCGGTGCATACAATCACCACATATACTAAAATCTCTCCCCATCCTACGAGCTAACATAGGATGCATATCTCTACGTAGTATATAGGTTTGTATCATTTTCCCCGTTTTGGCATTCTTGCTTTGCTTGCCATATATCCCAGTGGCTATAAGCATAATTCTTTCGCCGTCTAATAGTGATTTCCCCTGCCATAATACAATCCCGAGTGGCTTCTGCATGATAATAGCTCCGTCTTAAATTCTAATTGGTTTAACCTCACTATGCCATAATAACAAAAAATCTTTTCTCTGGGAAATAGTAAAGTCCAATAAAGAACCCCTCCTGGTAGTGACCAGGAGGGGCTAAACCCTTCATCGGAGGTTAAACCAAGAGGGGATTACTCATGTGATGCTTGTGAATCAGACAGGTCGGCTTTAGTAACGCCGCGATCGATAGTTCTCTTAACAACGCTGGTTGTGATACCAGTCTTATCAAGGATACCGCTATCGGTCATCAGCTTCATATTGATAAGATTCTCCATTATGCTGCCACCGCCACCTTCGCCGCCACCCATAAACATAACAGATGGGACCTGTATCTGAGATAAAGCCGATGCAACTTCACTTGCCATCTGAACCTGAGCATCAATCATCGCCTGTTCAAGTTCGGTCAAAGCACCTGCAAGCTCAATTTTCTGACGTTCTGCTTCTGCCAACACGATGACTGCTTTGCCATCAAGTTCGGCTATATCAAGATTAATTTGAGCCTGTTCTTTGTCGATCTCGGCAACAGCAAGAGCCATAGATGCTTTTGTTTCAGCTTCTACCTTTGCTTGCAAAGCAACTTCAGCCTTTTGTTCTGCCGCAATCACTGCTGTAGCTTTCAAAACATTAGCTTCTGCTTCTGCTTGAGCCTTGTCCTTCAGACCCTCTGCTTTAATCTTCAGTGCTTCCTGGACCATTGCCTCACGCTCAGACTTACTTGTTTCAGCATTCAAAAACTGAGCTTTCTTAGCCGCAAACTGCAAGAGAGTCTCGTCATCATATACTGTTCCCTTAATTGAGAACTGTACGATCTGCATCTTATAATTAACAATAAGAGGCGACTCCTTCGCAATCACAGGCTTACCCGTCTCTTCATTACGTACGATTTCTGTAGCAGGTACGGAAACAGGTTTCCCTGATTCATCGACACGATCAAGCAAAACTTTCGTAGTCTCTCTCATATCGTAGATACCGTCAGTAAGCTGGTCTTCCACTTTCCGTGAGAAATCGGCTTTACGAGCAACCTGATGTTCAGTCGATGACATAAGAGGTGCAGTTACTTTAATGCACTCTGTTAGATATGCCTTCGTCTTACTCTTGATAGTCAGCGTCGTGCCGCCCATCTTATTATGGAAAGCTAACTGATCTTGCTCTTCATCAGGAGTCTGAATAACTATGAAAGCATCCATTCGAGCTGTCGAACCATCATTAAAGGTTGACTTGATTGCCTCCAACGTCGCCTCGCCTTCTCCTTCTTCATCGCTATAAACGAATTCCATATATCGAGGGTACGGGTATGCTTTTGCGAAACCTTTCCAGTACCAACCCGAACCATTCTGGATACGAGTCGATCCAACGTATGGGACCACGACAATCCAGTCTGTCGGATTAATATACCCGATCATAGTATTCCCAACGAAGATTCCACCAACCACCAACACGAGAACGATAACAATTGATACTATAGTTTTTGTACCTATCATTTTTACTTCCTTTCAAAATTTACAACTTCATTTACAATACAGTGCTACACAGTGCTACACAATACTACTGCTTAACCTCCAATCAAATTTATTTCCCCTTTCTTTTCTCTAAATAGTCTTCTATTTCTTTTTTATCTTTCTCCAAACTTTTTATCTCTACATTTTGTTGCTTTGCCTTAGTTTTAAGGAACAGTTCCGCATCAACTACTTCCTTAATAACTTCTTTCGTCTCTGGCTCATCAACAGGCTCATGGAGAAGATCCTCAGTAAAATTACCAAGCCATTTACTTTTACGAAGCTTGATAAAAAGAAACAATCCAAGACAAATAAATATGATAAGTATTACAAGTGGCATTTTTTATCTCCTTAACTTTCTACTATCAAATACGTTTATACTAAGCCATTATTCTATCAGTTTTCACTTTCACTTGCAAGAAAAAAATAGAAAGAATGAAATATTTTCTTAAACTCTTGTCAAATCAGGACTTAACCCTCTGTAAAGTTGAAATAAAATCTTGGATGGTGTTGGAATTCCAGGGAACCTCTCTTCCTATCTGATATCCTACTGACAATTATGAAAGGGGCTGCAAAACAACGGACTGTGAAATCCTCACCCAACTGAGCAGTATCCCACACCTGACCGTGCAACGCTTCCAGGCGGAGCCTCTCTGCATCTACATCATTGGACTCTACTTCAGAATTGATTCTTGCCACTTCCATCCTTCTCACTGATTCTGTTGGGTCTGTCATCTTGCATCTCCTTTGTGATTTTCTTGTCATATTACCATCATGATGCCAATTCAAGTTAAAAATCTTTTCTCTGGGAAATTTAAAATGTTAAGATAAATAAGAATGCTCAGAACTGGAGTCGAACCAGCACGTCAATTAAGACATATGCCCCTCAAGCATACGCGTCTGCCTATTCCGCCACCTGAGCTATAATAAGGGTCCTATAAACACAAACATTAATACTCCTCCCCGGATTCGAACCGGGACGCATCTCTGCACTAGTGTTTGAATCTAGCGTGTCTGCCAATTCCACCAGAGGAGCTTATTTAATCATCTGTTGAAGCAATCCAACAAATGATCTTAATGATACCATAAATAAGGCTGATACCACCTAAACATGGATGACCAATACTAAAACATAAGACACTTAAAAGTATAGCTGTCATTCTTCATCCTTTGCTCTTTAATTAACAGGATGACAAGGATCTACAGGTTGTTGACCTTCCACTTGTCTTTTAAGCTCATCAGCAACTTTTTGAGCTGCTTCTGCTTCTTCAGCCTTTTGAGCTTTTTCCCTTTGAATCGCCTCATAGATCTCTTTTCTATGAACAGATACACTTCTCGGTGCATTAATTCCTAGTCTTACTTTGTCACCTCTTACGTCAACGATAGTGACCTCGATATCATCACCAATTATTATTGACTCATCCTTTTGTCTGCTTAATACTAACACCTTTTTACTCCTTTAAATTAAACAATAATACTCCCACCCGGAGTTGAACCGGGACGTCCGAAGACACAGGATTTTAAATCCTGCGCGTCTGCCAATTCCGCCATGGGAGCCTATGAAGTGTATTATACCAGAAGTGTTTTCACTTTACAAGGGAAATAAGTCCTACTCCATCCCTGTTTGTAGATTCTTTTTTCCAAAACTCTACAGCATTCTTTATCCCCTTTTTTGTCTCCTCAGGAGCATGTTCTATCCATTGTAAGGATCTCTTTACCCCAGGAAGTTCTTCATTATCCCCAAAAAACCAAGAAACAAGATCCCTATAGTTATGACCTACTAGCTGATAGTTCATGATGGAGATAGTTGGGTCCATCACTTCCATCCAAAGACGAGACCTTTTATTGAAATCTACAGAAACTGCCCTAGTCATATGTTTCCTAGGAATAGTCCCCCTATAACAAAAATTACCTAGACCATCTATACTCTTCTGGAAATATTTCTTATAATCTTCTATATGTTGCCTAATCAGTGCCAGATCAGGTTTTTCTTCTTTAGGAATTGCCTGGAATATAAAATCCTCATCTGGAAATAAATTCTGATAAGGGAGATGATCCAGGTTTATCTCTATCACAACTGGCTTACTACCATCCTCTCGAGAAGCAATATAGGCAAAATAGAAAGGATAGGCAGTAGTTAGATAGACCATATCAGACATAGAAGGATTATCAGGCCAGTTTGTTTTCTTATCTTCTCTCGGTGCTAGCCCATTGATAGTTATCTCTGTGAACTTATCGAAACTTGTCCCATGATATACTTTCATGTTATTTCCTTTTTTCCTATAATATTAGGAAATTATTTCTCTGGGAAAAAACAGGTACGGTCCGAATCGAACGGACCCATCGGGTTTTGGAGACCTGATCGCCAGCCTTGGAACATGCGCACCTATGAAATGGAGTAAGGATTCGAACCTTAAGGGGTGGCCATGTCCCCCACGCCAAGTCTCCATAATGCCCCCGCCAGGAATCGAACCCGGATCTCCTGGTTCGTAGCCAGGTGTTCTGTCCTATTATACTACGTGGGCTTAAATACTCCTGATAGGGCTCGAACCTACACTATCTCCTCTTTAGGAAAGAGGCGCTTCATCCATTTAAGCTTCAGGAGCTTATTGTTATTTTGCCTGCATGAATTTTTCTATGACAGTTAGAACATACAACTACACATTTAGCTATTTCTTTAAGAATTCTATTTTTGGACCATCTAGATCGCATCGCAATGGCAATAGAATTTTCTTTTTTACTGGGATCTTTATGATGAAAATCCAAACAACAAGAATCATATTCAGGGCATAACTTACATTTAAGTGTGGATTTATATTCTGCCATCCACTCCCTAATTTCCTTATGACGTTGTAATCCCTTAATTCTACGTTGTACTGTTATTCTATCTTTGTGTTTCTCATAATATCTTTTTTGAGCAGCTTTCTTTTTTTCTTTGTCCTTGTAAGCCATTATATATCTCCAAAAAATTACTTTCTTAAAGATATATTCGACTAAAAGGTTCGTAATCCTTTATTTAAGCTTCAGGAGTTTGAAACTTCTTTATTACCCTATGAGTTCTAGGTTCCCTACTTAACAATGCATCAACATGTTCCTGGGACAATTTCTTAAAAAGTACTTCCCCAACATTAAAATCCCTTTTTAATGGTTTTCTTAATCCAACATTATAGTAATTAACTACAATAAAAGGAAGATCTATAGCAACGATTTCTAAAACCTTCCCCTTATAATTGGTTCTTTCTTTTAGAGATACTCTACCACTACCAGGAAAACCATGAACTGATTCTAGTTTCCCCCTTAAAACAGTGATACACATCCCTATTTCTAAGTCATCAGGTTGTAATATGCTCGATGTCCCCATATCCATTTCTCCAGTACTTTTTACCTATTGTAGTAAAAAATCATTTCTCTGGGAAATTAATATCATATTCTTTATCAATAGCCTTATCAAGGGTCATTTTTTGATAAGCAATACGAGCAAATACTTTTATAATCTCTTTCTCTCTCTCATTATTTTCCTCATTTTCTCCTTTGCCCATTATCTCCTTTATCTCATCATAATACATCCATACTTTTGACCAACTCTCATTTACTATCCTCTCACATCTTAGTAAATCAATCCCATCAGAAGTAGTCATACATGTCTCCCATTAAATTTACTTCCTTGTGTATAATGTATTTCATTAAGATTATATCAGGACTTTTTTATTTTGCAAGAAAAAAGTTGGTGGGGGGGACATAAAAAATGCCCAGTCAGTCGTATTATCCTCACTGGGCACTCCTTCTTTATCCTATATCCTAGGACGCCTTCTTCCTTTGCCCAGTTTTGCGGAGAACAAAAATACCACGAGATACCTTCTTAATTCTGGGATCTCTGTTAAGTTTATTGTTCACCATGGTATAAAAATAACCACTTTGAGTATGATACAATTTCTTTTTCCCTAAGGCTGATAGTACTTGTTTCATGGTCATTTTTCTACCAGGAACCATACTAGAGCGAATTGCATTTTTCAAAATGGTTGTATTTTCCATCCTTGGCACATATACTTTCCTACTCTTACTAGCCGTTGTTTCTTTGCTAGCAATTCTCAGAAGTCTTCCCTGCAACTTTCGAATCTGACGATCCAAAACTTCTCGTTGCATTAGAAGATCACGAAAAGTCTGGAAAAGACTTCCCTCTTCTTGCAACGAGGTGTCCTTACCTATTTTCGTTGTACTCATACTACTACCTCTCATTAATACATTATTCTAGTTAAGAAACATTATTGTCTAGACAATAAATACTATACCAGAATGTGAAAAGTAGTTCAACTGTTTTTAGGGGGAAAAGTGAAAAATATTTAAAGATTTCCCTTATTCGGTGCTAAACCCTTATGACTATAGGGGTTATGATGATTATAATGTTCGATAGATTTCGATAGGGGTAAGGAATTAATACCCCAAGCAGGACTCGAACCCGCATGATTCTCCTTAGAAGGGAGATGCCTATCCAATTAGACTATTGGGGCAAAATGGAGGGTTTTTAATTGCTAGCAGGAAAACCCTTAAAACCAATACCGGGAACAGGGGTCGAACCTGCACTCCCTAAGGAACTAGATTCTAAGTCTAGCGCGTCTGCCAATTCCGCCATCCCGGCTTAATTCAGTGCTACAATGCGATATGGGAGATTTGAACTCCCCCCTCAACCTTGGCAAGGTCGTGTGCAGCCTAAAACACCTATATCGCAAGGCCAGCATCCAGTTCATGATCCGGATGCCGGGTTAGGTTTTTTCTTTTGCTGAGAATTTCACCCGGTAAGAACAGTCCCCTATGTACACTCAGGAAATTCCCCGTCCCGGAATCGAACCGAGCCATCAAGCTTGGAAAGCTCACATGCTACCGAAACATCTACGGGGAGCAAAAGTCGGAGGTGGGATTCGAACCCACGTAAACGCTTTTGCAGAGCGCTACCTAGCCACTCGGTCACACCGACAAAGATCCGGACATTATGTCCTAGTAAATGTCCGGATAAGGGTAAAGAACGGGACTTGAACCCGCACCGAAAGATTCACAGTCTTCCATGCTACCGATTACACCATCTCTACCATCAGAATTTACTTTTAGTTATTGAATAGGGAGTAAAAACATTTAGAAAACAACCCTTACAGCTACCCTACCTGATCAGGATAGGACTGTAACAATGTATGTGAGTGGATTCGAACCACCAAGCCGATTAAGGACTGGGTTTACAGCCCAGCGAGCCAGCCAATTGCTCAACACATACTTCAGTGCTACAATACCTCCTGTAGGATTTGAACCTACGACCAATAGATTAAGAATCTATCACTCTATCCAAACTGAGTTAAGGAGGCGTGAATATAAGAGAAGCTCAGGAATCGAACCATCGTTGTACATCCACCAACCAATGACATTACCTTCTCTTATACGGTGCTACCTGTTATTATACCAAAAAATTACTTCTCTGGTAAATAAAAATCCCACTTTTTTTCCCAGGATTTAAAATTTTCCCGTTTTTTTACCGGGAATTCTAATTTCCTGTATTATATCGATTTGTCGATAGGATGTCAAGGATAAATTACTTCTCTGGTAAATAAAAATCCCACTTTTTTTTCCAGGATTTAAAATTTTCCCCGTTTTTATCGATAGTTTATTAAGAAAACTATAAATATAAATATATATTCTATATTTTTAAAATTTAAATCTATTTTTTATTTTTTGATATTAAAGGTCGTTTATCTCAGATGCGTCGAGGGACGTCCAAAAACCTACTTCCTGACCTCCTATCGATACCCCCTATTAAGAATTGCCATAAGGTATTTATTCATAGCTTCCGCATTCAGCACATACCCAGTATTTATCCAGACAAGCCTCATACACCCCCCCTGAAACAATTCCAAGAAAGCATCTTTCAAATATTCCTACCTTATTATTACAAAACCATTTTTCACTATGTTGTTCTGTTCCTTTTCTACATTTGCTACAATACCTATATTTTTGTCCCATTTTTCAAACTCCTAAGGATCATAAAAAACCCTACTTCCTGACCTCCTATCGAGTCCCCCTATCGAGAATTGCCATCCAAATAACAGATATAGAAGGTTAGCTCCTTAACCACTCAGCAAATGTACGTTTCTTCTTATCACCTTTTTTCTCAGGTGCATGTAGTATTCTATATGCCTCTTTTACAGCAGAAGAACATTTTGCTAAAGTTATCCTTTTCTTTGTAAGTAATGGAGGGAAGATAGATACATCTGCTTCTCCATAATTTTCCATCTGAGGTGGAGTAGGCGACGGAGGCAATTGTAATGTTATACCATGGAGTTCACGCCATTTTTCATCCTTATCCTTATTATTACTAATACATTCTACTGTTGTATCGGTATGTCTCCATATACCAAAGAACTTACTCCCTTTAGGACCATATCTATTCTTTTTACCAATAGATATTTTAAAATCATCTTCATAATTAGTCAAAACAAGGTTAGTATCAGGTAAATGCCCTAATGCGGTGCTACCTGTTGCAGAACCTTCTTTATTCAATTGACAAAGAATCACTACATGACAATCAGTGCCACGAATCACTCTACGAAAGGCATCGATAATCTTCTTAATACTTCTTGCTGTCCCGCTTCCAAATTCATCAACAAGATTGATACTATCGACAAACACCAAATCAGGTCTTGTTTCTCTAATAACTTCTATTTGGTCATTCAGTGCTGTAACCTCGCTGCAATAGAAATTATCCAATTCGGTGTTACCTTTTGTCCAGCTTGCCAATGTAGGTAAATCTACTTCATTTTGGAAGTATAGAACAGTGCTACCATTTAGGACTTTGTATCTTGCTATTTTGATAGCCAGTCTGCTTTTTCCTACTCCCCCTTCACCTACCCAAGTAGAGATAGTGCTAACAGGCATACCCCAGTATATTCCATTAGGGAACTCACTATTCCCATATAGCCAGTCAAGTTCAGGTTCGCCTGTAGATATTCTACGGGGTTTTGAGGCTTTAATCTTTGCTATTGATATATATTTCTTCACAATAAGATTCTCCATTTCTCTTATTATAGCAAATTTTCTTTTCTCTGGGAAATAAATACCTCCTGTAGGATTTGAACCTACGCCCAAATGGTTAAAAGCCATTCACTCTAGCCAGACTGAGTTAAGGAGGCATGAAGTTTTCTATGACAATTAGCACATATAACTGTGCATTTATCTATTTCTTTTTTTATTCTTTCCCTCCCCCATCCTTTTTGAACTGCAACAGAAACATCGATAGTTTTATCTCCATTTACATGATGTAGATCCAAACATACTGGGTCAGCTTCAGGACATCTTCCACATCCTTCAGAAGATTTATGATCACTTACCATCTGTGCCATTTTTCGAATATGATGTTTTTTATTCTTCCTGGCTGTGGCTATATGTTTTTTCTTATTCCTTTTATACCATTCTTTCTGATATTTCTTCTGATACTCTTTATTCTTTTCTTTGTCTTTGTAAGGCATATCTATTCTCCAAAAAATAGTTTATACCTTATATTCGACAAAAAGGATTATAATCCTTTAATTAACTTTCAAATCTTTTTACTTTTTTGCTAATTGTTCACTTTCTATCTGTATCTTAGCTTCTTTCAACTCATCCCGATATATAGTAATAGCCTTTGAGATTCCTTGATGGAGTCTCTCAGACATTTCAGGAAACATTGTAATGCTGCTTGTCTGACTTTTTAATAAAGAAGCACTAGTAGCCCCTTTATGGCAACTTATACTGATATTATCGACATCTAGTAATCCATTACAAACATCAATTTCATCAGCAATTTCTAGTCTTTGTTTTCTACTATCTTTACCCGCAAAAAAACCTGATAGTTTATGTTTCATTATTACATCTCCTAAACAGTAGGTCCTTGGTTCCTTATCATTATCTTATACATTATCCAATGTTGCCAGCATAACCACCTAGCTATATGTAACTTACGTCGCCGTTTACAACGTTTTCCTGATTTTGTTATAAAATTACAACATTGATTCATAATCACACTTCCTTATTATTATCATTTTCCCATTATACTGATTTTTCTTTTCTCTGGGAAAAAATAGGAGTGGAGGAATTATATCAATTCATAAGACTTTGCCCATTTTCTAACGGCATTATCACTAACTCCATAACTTCTACCTATTCTTAATAATGGAGTAGTCCTAATCATTTCCTTTAGTTCTTCTTTAGAAGGTCTTTCAACCTTCCTTCTTTGTATTCCC
>SDBT01004149.1_pt1 | contig 24711 bp, 36 predicted proteins | sample 2277101 | NCBI WGS metagenome assembly SDBT01 (sample SAMN10404973, study PRJNA504765) | marine sediment metagenome | isolation source: marine sediment core GS10_PC15, 103 cmbsf | place: Arctic Ocean: Southern Knipovich Ridge | collected 2010 | reverse complement strand
AAAAAAAATAAACATAAAATTACAACTGATACTTAACGGATTAAAAACTGAAAGAACAAAAAATGGAAGACAACAAAATCAAAACGGATCTTTCTATAATTGAAAATAGGAATAAAACCGTAGAAAAATATATGGGTTTTGCCATTTCTATTGCTATAAGTATGTTAAGAGTTTACCCACATTTTTGCGATTCAGAAGATATAAAACAAGCAGCATATATCGGTTTAATTAGAGCCACAAAAAAATATAATCCTAATTATGGCTTCTCTTTCATGGCTTTTGCTAGACCCCATATCCGTGGAGAAATACTTGATCAACTTAGAAGAGAAGATCATATTTCTAGACTTCAACGAGATAAACAAAGAAAAGGTTTATATTCTCCACCAAGTATAGGTTCTAGTAATAATCCCATCTTTGATAACGGCGGCAAAAGAATTGTTTATTCTGATATCTTAGAAGATAAGACAATAACAGGGATAAAAAAAGCGGAAGAAATAGAAGAATGGAATCATATAATAAGTATCTTAACAAAAAGACAAAAAATCGTCATGACCCTATACTTCTGTCATGAAATAAATATGAAAGAAATAGGCCACTTTATGGGCTTTTCAGAAAGTAATGTTAGCATAATAATAAAAGCAGCAAAAGAAAAAATAAAAGAAAAAATAGAAAGACAAAATAATGGAAAATAAAAATCAAGATATACCACTAAAAGACATAGGTAAAATAAAAGCCCAAAGAGTAGTTAAAACAATGAACGCAATTCTTAACCTTTGTCGTCAAGCAGAAACCATAGGAACGGAATTAACAGAAGAACTTCTACAACAGATCAACCATGAAGAAACACTCATGCCCTTTATAAATCCTACAATAGCAAGAAATAACAATAACAAATTAAGTACAGTTAAAGGAGCCTCAATAGCCTTTCAAAAATTCTTAAAGGATCTACAAGATGTCCACAAGTGATTTCAAAAGAGATACCAAAGGAAAATGGCCATTAACATATCGAGTTCTTAGAGGAGAAACGATCTTCGCACAATGCAGAAAAATAGAAGACGCAAAACTTTTACAGGAAGCTTTACAAAAAGCAAAAGAAAATGACGTTAACTTTCCTTATGAATAGGAACAACAAATGAAAACTGGAACTAAATCTGTATTATTCGGCGCCCATCAATTCATCCTTCATCCTTTAACTGTCTTTCTAGCTTGGTGGAAACTCTATGGTTTTCCATACGATCCTCGATTATGGCTGGCTTTCTTTATCCATGATTTAGGTTATATAGGAAAAGAAAATATGGACGATGAAATAGGAGAACGACACCCTGAATTTGCTGCAAAATTCATGTCCAAATACTTTGGAAAAGAATGGGGAGATTTCTGTCTTTTCCATAGTCGTTTCTATAGTAAACGATATCAACACCCCTTATCTAAACTATGCTTTGCTGATAAATATTCCTTTAAATACATCCCAAATTTTCTCTATATATTTTTGGTACGTTTATCTGGAGAAATCAAAGAATATAGAAGTCTTTATGAAAAAGGCGGTAAGTATAGAGAAACAGACGGGAAATACAATACCGGAGTTTCCGATCATGCTTGGTGGAAACAGACCAAAACATATATGCTCAACTGGGTACATACTAATAAGGATAAGTAGCTTCGGCTACTTTTCTTTCCTTTATCCTCTCTGCAGCTGCACGACACTGAAAACCACTGGCTACGAAGATTTTACGAAACACTTAGCTGAGCAATATAGCAAACAAAAATTGGTTTTATTCTTCGTAACCGTTTTCGTAACTTTTATACTCGCATAGACACATATTATGACATACACATGTACTATTAACAGCATATACTACTTCGTAGCTGTAAACAGCTACTATGTATGAATATAAAAGGAGCCCAGGGTAAAAGCAAAAAACCCTGAACTCCAGCACAGCAGCCATAATATAGATATTCTTCTATACCAACATATAAAATATTATGCGTACATAATCATACATATTCAAAACCCCCGGTAATATTAAAACGTTCAAGTAATACACAGGATACTCCACTAGAAGGCTCTTGTACTTCATATCCATAAGGATTGCCATTTGATTGTGGCGGAGATGGAAATTCTGGTAGGAAGTTGGGTAATTCTACTTGATGCCTAGATGCCAGCCAGCGATCCGAGCCTATGTATGTTCCACCGTCACCATTCACCCCAGACTCTGTGCTGCTCATCTTATAAGTCTCAAATATAACCCCATCGCCCTGAGCATCAAAATGCTGTGGAACACTGACATTCTGCGCAAGTATAAAACCGTACCATTCTATATCGCGTATCCTGAAATCTTCTATAATAGCAGACGGATAAGGATTTCTGCGAAACATTTCAGCAATCAATCCATCAGCTTGTGTCTGCGCCCTAGGTCTGCGATCATCTATTTCTTCATCTTCCCACCAATTATCACGACATACTTGAATATTATTATCTCTATTCCTGGGATCCCCCACTCCTCTAGACCTAAACCAACTCAATTCTCCATTTGCCGTCCATGCTCCAGTACTTTTAGGCCATACAAGAACATTAAGTGTAGCTTGTATATCCTCAAATACCCACGGACCAATAATATCACCTACCTGCATCTCACCCCCTAAATCGCTACCTCCATCATCTGGATGTGTAGTATACCTACGCCAATTTGAATGAGCTAAACCAGCAGCTGAAAATATCTCGGCTAAACCATAAACAGATATCTCAGGCGCCCCATCATAATACTCTGCTGCACGCGGTGTTCCATTATCGTGTGAAATTGCAAATTTGATTCCCCAACCAGCAACTGTACTTTGCATTCCTTTCCACAAAGAACGCGCTTGAATATCATCCCCTGCTATTACAAGAGGACTATATTTATCTGTACCCGTTAATGCTTGGTCACGTTCATTAAATGCTTTTTGAAAATCCGTCACATTTGCAACCAACGTCCAATCACCATCAACTTCGGTTGACCAATCTACTGCCCATCCAGCCATTAGTGTGCCCTCACCCAATCGAAAACAGGAACGGTACCACTACTTGATTGAAGTACCTTAAATTCATCACTTGAAGGAAGCCATTTAAGACCCAATGTTTCTGCACTATCAACAACAAGAACTCCACCAGCTCCTACAACAAGCTGATCCCATTTTACCGGGGACGAATTACCAACAATCAAACCACCCTTAAACGGTGAAGCAGTTTCTGTATCAGAATGAATAACCCCATCAAGAACATTATGAGCGCCTCCTCCTCCAGAAATACCAACATCATCCCTTGTCTCACCAGAAATCAGAACCACATTACCAACAGAATCTATTGTGAATGTCCTATAAAAGGCATACAGTGTATCATCTCCACCTGATTCAAATGCTGAGCGAGTCTGAAAGATTATTTCTGCCCCATCATTGGGATCTTGATCTTCAACATCCCATCCAGTATCAATTTGCGCCGCTTCAATATCAATATTTGCGATTACTGGCGGTATCACTAATGGAATTTCATGTGTACCTATATTTCCACCAGAATAAAAGAAATACCTCTTTACCGGTAAAGCTTGCTCATCAAACACTTCAAAAATTAATACCGGAGCATCTGGAAGTAATCGATGGGATCCTCCAATAAATTCTGCTAAATTAGTCGCCGTAGCATGAACATACGCCTCTTCACCAGAATCAAATGTAGTAAATTCTAACTGAGTTGTATCAGCCCCAGTAGTGTTAGAACAATACTGTCTTTTCCACCAATATCTTTCATCAGTATAATCCGCTTCAGCACTAGGCCCCTCATCAACAATAACACCATGAAACAACCTAAGCGTTGTATCTTGAAAACCAATATGAAAACCCCCTTCACTAATCTGTGCTTGCAACGGCGGATCAACCGTCATATTAGAAACGGTCTTGATAAAAGCAATAATAGAATTCAGATCCGCAGCACTTATTTCTGTCATGCCCTTTACATAATTCGTTAGTTGCGAAAGTGGTCTAGGCATTATGATTCCAATACTTGTAAAAGAAAATCAAAATCTTCATATTCATAAGGAGTTTTTTCTCCTGTAGCCTTATCTACAACTTTTCTCCACGTTCCATCCTTACCTAAAGCATAATTCCAATCCCTAGTTTTCTCTTTAAACTGCAAAGATAGATCATAAGGCGCATCCCCATCAATTGTTCTCTTTTGTCTGGAAGAACCACCCAAAAATAGAACGTGCCCTCTATTAGCACCTTTCCATACTTTACTATTCAATTTCCCCATACATTTACGTATACCTAATCTAGGAAGAGTCGGAATCCCTAACACTTCTATCATCACTTCCGAATAAGGTATCATTATACCTAACGGCTCTTCTATTATATGGTCTGTCCCATCAAATTTCCATGTGCCCTTAGGGATGGATAAAAATTCTCCCCCAAATGTAATGTTCACATCTCCTATATCTTCTGGATCACCAGTAGGAGAAAAATTACCGTCAGAAATCGGAGCATAATTAGCTGTAATTCTAGCTATTGTATATGATATCACACCTGCTTCATCTATACCAGCAGGTCCTATTCCTACAGAACGAAAATTCCTACATACTAAAGTTGTTTCAGGATCAACAATCCATGGATTAACTATTTCCTGCTGAAAATGGAAACCTCCAACAGAAATCCATTCCGTTCTAATTAAGGCCCTACCAAAAGCCATTAACTGTGACCAAGCTACATCATAAATTCTGGTTCCTTGCATACCAGAATCTGTTAACTCTATATTCCCACTACCTTTAAATTCATTAAAGGGGATACCTTCTAATGTCCCTGATGCCATGCTTAATCTCCAACTACAGGATTAAATACAGGATTCGGATTAGCTTTTATATTTTTATTTATCTGTTTTAATTGTTCTAATTGCTGTGCTTGCACCATATCAGTTTTAAGTGCACTTTTCTGGATATTCCTACCTAATTGCTCAATACCACGAAAAACAGGAAAATTCTTCATCCTATTCTTTATTTCAAAAGCCGCTTTCTTACCTATGTTCTTACCAACAGCTTCCCCAGCTTCTTTATTCGCTCCATCTAAATCTGCTTTTACCGCATCAGGAACACTCCCCACATCTAATAAAGCTTTCTTAGGCTTAAAAGCATCGGACACAAACTTATCCATATGTTTACTAAACTTCTTATTCATTTCTTTACCAGCAGCATCGGCCTCGTCTCCCAATACTTTCTCTAAATCTCCTATCTTCCTTTTTGCAAATTCCGGCCACTTTTCAATTGTACTCTTAAAACCTTCATCTAAGGCTATCCAAGCAAATTCAAAGCCCTCTCCTTTAAGCGCAGCTAAAAGAGAATCAAAAAAGTTACCTATATTTTTTCCCATATTCGTGAATACAGTAGCAGTAAAAGCTGCCAAATTTGTAAATATTTCTATCCAATTATCTGAAAACCAAGAAAGAACACTCGGTATTACATCGGTAAAGAAATGTATGACTTGATTTGCAAACCTCACAATAAAAAATCCGGCCTTCAATAAACTAAAACGTACTACCAGTTGCCATTCTTTTATGGCAAAAGTAAGAAGACCAAAAGCATGCACAACTAATGAAACCATGAAATCTAAAACTGGCTGTATATTAGCTATCACCCAATCCCATGTTTTCTTTATCACACCACCAATAAACGTCATAACGGATAGGATCTCTTTACCTATCGCATTCCAAACAGCAAGGGTAATACCCAAAATCGCCAAACTAACTGTACTAATAATTCCTCTTATTGTTTCCCATGCCTGTACTATCACACTCTTAATATCTTCTATTATAGGTTGGATCAATTCTAAAGCTTCTGCCCAAGAATTGGGAATCTCTGTTCTTATCCATTCTACAGTAGGAGCTAAAGAGGCGATTATCTGACCGAATGTTTCCTGTACAAAAGCAACAAAACTAGAAATCGCTGCTTGAATAGGACTCCACATATTTGTCAACTTTTCTTTCAAAGTATCCCCAGCCGTAACAGCTTGCCATATAAATATACTCAAAGCTAATAAAGCCGTTATTACGGCTATGATAGGATGGGCAGTAATGATTCCCATCAAACCTATTATTGAAATCAATCCAACAGCAACTCCGAATAAAGCAGTACCAAAAACTAAAAATGCTCCTATAGCCATTTTAGTTGAAGCAGGCAAAGCCGAAAGCCATAAAGCCATATTACGAAATGCCCCTATAGCAACTTCTATAACAGGTATCAACATCTTACCAAAGGATATACCCAAATCAAAAACGGCATTCCTTACTTGTTTCAATCTACCAAACAAAGTTTTCATTTGAATATCTGCTATCACCTTAGCTGTTCCTCCAGCTTTAGCCAGCATCTTTTCAAACTCAGCCATCTTCTTACCCCCATCAGCCATCATAGCAGCAACTGCAGGTCCTGCTCTCAAACCAAATATCTCTATCAACTTTCCTAACTTCTGAGCTTCAGGAACTTGTTCTTCAAAAGCTTTAGTCAATTCTCTAATAATATCAGGTATGGGCCTAATCTGTCCACCCGTGTCCATTACTTGGATACCCATTTTTCTCATGGCATCTTTAGCTGGACTGGCTTGTCTACTCAATTCTGCTAAAAATCGACGTAAACCTGTTCCTGCTCTTTCAGCCTGTATACCTGCATCAGACACAACAAGTATAGCAGCCCCTACTTGATTCAAAGATATGCTGGAAAAACGAGCAATAGGTCCAACATATGTTAAAGCATCCCCAAATTGTCTCACATCTGTATTAGCACTAGTAAAGGCCTTCGACATGATATCTACTGTATCTCTTAATTGCCCAGCACTAATACCCATACCTCTCATAGTCTTCGCTGCAATATCTGCAGCACTCTCAACAGAAATGGCCCCAGCAGCAGCCAAATCCATAACAGCAGGCAAGGACTCCATTATCTCTACATTAGAAAAACCAGCAATGGCTAAAAATCTAGCCGCATCTGCTATCTCTTTAGCTGAAAAGATAGTAGTAATGCCTAGATCTCTGATAACCTTATCAAGCATACCAAACTCTTGTGCAGTAGCTCCAGTCACAGCTTTAATTCTAGCCATAGACTTTTCATACGAACCTGCTATAGCAACAACGCCCGCTATAGCTGCACTCATACCTACAAACATAGTCTTAGCAAACTTAGATAATCCTGCTAAGGATTTTTTAACCTGCATCGCCGAAACTTTCACTTTCGACATACCCAAATCAAAACCTTTAGTATTTGCATTAACAGAAACAAATAATTGTGCTAACATAAAACCCATTACTTGTTTTCCTTTTCTTGTTCATAATGCGCCACTGCGGCTTTCAAACTACTAAACCCTCGACCCTTTTTACTGGTTATCCCTTTTCCTTTATCATTCTCAAGAATAATGCTATAATATAATTGTACCTGTCTCATAGTCATCTTCTTTATTTGGTTGGGGGTCCAATGAAATCGTTCTGAGAAGGCGACAAAGATCCTTGCCCAATCCGTGCCCGTCTCTTCAACAACTCCAGGGCTATCGTAGGGTCCGCTAATTGATCCTTAGAAACACCATTCAATGTCATAAGACTGTTAAGCATCTGTTTAAGAGAAACCTCATTAACAATATTCTTAGCTTTTTCTACTGTTAAATCTGGAGTCTTAACCTTAAGAGACAGATAAGCCCAATGACTAACTGCTTCTGGTGTTTCCATAGCATCAGAAGTAAGAGGATCTCTTAACTGAGAATAAGTAAGAGCCCAAATACTCTTACTCATCTCCTCAGTACAACCATCTCCTAAGAGAGTAATATTCTCTCTGGTCTCTTCAACTATCACCGTTTTTGCCCATTTTCTTAGGATCGCCATTGTTTCAATATCCAATGGAGATAAAGGATAACTTTTACCCTCATACTCTATAAAATCCGGCGCAGCAGTAATGGCCTGCAACTCTTCTTCTTTACGATCTATTTCTTTGCTTTTATTTTCATCATGCATGGCTGCATTCCTTTATGTCCAGACAAACGTCCCAATTGAATGCCAATTACAAGTAAACTTAATTACTCCCTTGGCTTCTGAAGTTACCTCAAAAGAATCTATCCCTGCTGTTGCCAATGATATGGCAGGATTAGCATCTTCATAATCCAAAACTAATCCTACAATCACACCTGCAGCAAGAGTTGGAACGGGCTTATCTGCCAGATTAAACGAACCATTAAAACTTCCACTAATCTTTTTTGTTCCAGGAGTATCTGTAAAATATCCTCCAGAACCAGAATGAGTCGTCTCTTGCCAATCCGCCTCATCTGAAGCAGTCCAACCTTCTACATGTATCTCAACACCATCAACATGTATCGATCCACTTTTACCTATCTCAAATCGTTCCGCCATGATTACACCTCGTTATGCACTGGTTCCGCCAATGACAATGTTATAAATGGCGGCTTGTCCACCATCAAGATTTTCTATCTGTAAAATATCCGCAGTACCAGCCGTTATGGTAAAACCAGTATTCGGCTGATAATACAAGAAAACTCCTCCATCATCAAGAAGCATAATATCAGTAGAATCAGAAAAGAACAAATCAGCTGTATTAAGTGCAGCACCACCAACGGCTAAATTAGCTCTATTTCCACCAACATTCTGAATCATAATAAGTTTAACCGTCGCAAACAAAACCGAACCACCAAAAGCATTAACCAAAGCACCAGACAAATCTAAGTCTTCAGAAGTAGACAAAGCCAAGGTTCTTTGATCATGCCAAATTTGATCCATTTGATCATCACCAGAACCAAAAGTCACACTTTTCGAAACTGAAAGAGAAAAAGGATCTTGCGGTACAGAAAGATCTGCCGATTTTTTTGACGTAATTCGTACAGAATCTAAAATTGTCCCAGCTACATCAGTTAAATCAGTCGCCATTTTTTTTATTCCTTTCTACTAAGAAGAAATTCCACCTAAAACAATATTATACGTAACAGATAATGACCCATCCGAATTTGCTATCCTTAACTCATCAGCAGCACCCCCACTTACATCAAAGCCACTATCTTCATCATAACACATAATCATTTGACCATCATTCAAAGTTTGTGTAGTTGTAGGAACACTTAACCATAAAGGATTAGGATTTGAAGCAGCGTTTCCTATCTCTATACTAGCACCATTACCACTAACATTCTGAAAAAATAAAAGTTTAATAGTATCAAAACCACTACTAACACCAAAACTATCTGTTAAAACACCTAAATCAAGATCCTCATTTGCCCCACCCACTAAAATTCTTTGATCATGCCAAATTAAATTCATTTCTCCTGTACCAGTACCAAACACAACTGATTTAGAAGGAGAAATATTAAGAGCATCTTCCGGAGTAGATAAATCCAAACCTTTTTTTGCTGTAAGTCTTATTAAAGTTTGAATATTACCTATCAAATCTGTTAAATGGGTAGCCATTTATGCTTCTCCTACTTTTCTTTGCACATAAAAATCCATGGTTAATATTCCTGTCCAAATTTCTGTTGCATCCCCATCTCTATCTGGATCAAGAAAAGTGTCTTCTGAAAATTTTGTCGCAGATAAAATTTTATCCCCATTACTCAAAATTGACACATACTTTCTAAAAGCGTTATAAGCTGAATCAACCAAAGAAGAGACAAATAAAAGACCATTACCATAAAATTGGAATAATATTGCTCTTATTTCTACCGTCTCATTACCCGTATCTTCCATGTCAACAGAATTCTCCCCAGGCTTCAATACCAAATACGGTTTAAACTCTTCTTTTTCCGATAATTTAGCAAATCCCCAATGAATCCCACCTTCCAAAGTAGGAAAGAGTAAATCAGAAGCTTCTTTAATCTTATCATAAAATACTTGCATTACTTTCCTCCTTTCGAAAGAACGACACCTCTTAACTTTGTTTTCATTTCTGCAATGATAAGGGACAACCAAGGTCTGGGTCGCATATTCTTTGAACCTAACTGCATTATCCTAGCCAATTCATCTTCCGAACCAACCCGACCTTCTAACTTCTTAGCACTGAATTCTTTCCTAAATGTCTTAACCAGTCTTCCAGTTCTTTTCCCTGGATACTCTCCCGGTTTACTAGATGGAGGAGAACTTTTAGACATCTTTTTTACCAAAGCCGAGAATAACGTATCTGTCGCAGCCTTTACCCTCACTGCCACTTTTGCCCTAACATTCGCCTTAGCTGCTGTACCATTCCATATCAATTTAGCAGTCATGTCAATCTCCTAGTATGAATTGACCATAACCTATCTAAACCTGCTTGATTTTTTACTCCGACTACTGATAAAAGTTTATCCCCATACTTTATCCTGTATCCATCTCCAACGATCTCAGGATCTGTCGCAACATAAACGGTATCAGTTACTTCTAGATTCCTTCTAGCAAACTCTTCTATCGTGTCATAATTCGCTGCTTGAATCCAAGCCGGTACATCTGTTTTAAGTGCAACAAAAGAAGAAACACGAGAACCAACCCCATCAATAGTGGGTATATCTTTTTCTATGCTTATACGATGACCTGATCGAGCTATCATTGTTGCAATAGACATTAATCGGTATCCGTAAAAACGGTCGTTCCCACAACCGGACCAGTCTTAGCTTTCTTAAACACTTCCAAAATCATTGTCGTATAAAACGGAAAAGTTTCAGGAGCAGTAAATCCAGATGTAGCGGAAAAGCTGTAATCTCCTAATCTCTCAGAAGATCCGGCAGTAGTCTCTGTCATCATTGCTACCATCAAATGAATACAGGCTTCTTCTACATCTACATAATCTTCAGTAACTGGTAATACAATGTTATACCATCTATTTATAGAAGCAGAAGCAGCAGAAATCAAAATCCCTACCTGCTCATCTGTAAGTCCAGATAACGCATCACTCTGCCTTGCTCTTGCTAAATTAATTATATCAGCCATATACTATTCCTTCACTATGTATTATACTCTAAGATCAACCTCCGTATAAATCTATTTAATAGGATTCTCAGATCCTTTTTGCTAGAAAATTCGGCCATCACTCTAAACATTTCTAGATGTTTTTCTACCAATCTTCTGCCCAATACTATTTCTTCTTGATTACTTGCTACATCTAGTACACTCGACATGACTAAAACTAACCATTCTTTCTTAGTCATGATTAAACACCCTTATTTTATTTCTTTAATCTTTTCTGTTTCTTATACGCCTTTTCTAAAGGTTTGGATAAGGACCTACTTGCAGATATAACTTCTTTTAACGGTAATATCCCAACTTGTGTCTTTGCTAACATTATCCCAACTTTAGCCATCTTGGATCTAGCAAAACTAATAACTGTTATACCTATACCTAATACTACCAAAATCAATACTAATAATAATATCTTTGAGATAAATCCACCCAACTTTTCCCACCAAAGTTCTTTATCCTGTACTCCGGACATTGCATTAACTGCTTTTCCTACATCTTTCTGAATACTCCCAACTGCCTTATCTGCTTTCTTTACATATTCTTCTGCTTCTGTACCTTCCACTAAAGGAAGAGCTTTACTCAAAGCTATTCTAGCTATACTTGCTTGTTCCTGTACTAGTACCAATCGTTTCTGAACAGCCCCTACTGAGGAACACCCAATCACCTGGCCAAGCATAACCTGCAACAGGATGCACTGACATATTTTCTTCATTCAATAATCCTCCTGTTCTTTCTTTCTTCAAGCAAGATTTTTGTAATGGTATGAAGTTCAGACAGCATTCGGTCTCTATCCCTGTCATCTTCAATAACTTTCTGTGTAAACATTAAATGCCTTTTAGTTGTTTCATTCAATGTTCCTATTAAAGAACCCTGTTTATGTATCATTGAAACTAATTCTGTCATCCTAAGATCTAATTTATCTACCCGTGTAGAAATTCGATCTATCGTCTTTGCTTCAATATCTTTTTGTCCAAAATAAAAACCCATAGCAGCTACTGTCACTAATATGGTTGCTGCAATTCCAGCAGCAGTACTCATTTTTTTCGCACTCATAAACTTCCCTGTTTTTCTGTTTTTAAACTAATACAAAGAACCTGATCATCTTTTGTCCCTATAATATTTTCAAAAGTAAATTCAAAATTCTCCCTACCTGATAAAGAACCCCATATGGGTTCTACATGCAAAGTATCCCCTCTTATCAAAGACAAATAAACTTTCGCGTCCCTTTTACTACAAGCTAAAACTAAAGGAATACCTTCAGTAAATTCAAAAAACTTCTTAACAACAATTCTTACAAATGCTCTAGAAGCTCCAGCTGAAACGGGTTTTCCTTCCGGTTTTTCAAAAGAACAGATTTCAAAATACTCTTCCGGTAAAACTGAAACGGGTATTATTCCTTTTAACGCGGCTTCACCCTTATATTTTAAACCTATCAACCCTTCTATGCCTGGAAGAGAAACGGAAAAAACGGCTTTCTTTATCTTTATTTTCCACGGATACCTGGTATCTTTTTCTGACATAATTAATCCTCACCAATCCTTATTAATTATCCACTATCACTGCATCAAAAGAAGCATCCCCAATTGTATCATTAGCTCCAGAATTAAAAGACATTTTAATTATACAAGGACCAATACATTTTTTAGGCAAAGGAAACATGTGTTGCATAGCAGCAGTACCCGATTCCTTTATAGCAGCTGTATGTTTTACTAGAAAAATAGCTGGACTACTTTCTACATCCATAGTTTGAAGTATGGTTATTCCAGTCTCTGCATCTTGTGGCGAATTTCTTGTTATTGAAGCAGAAAAAGAATAAATGTAGGCTATTTGCGTACTTGGAATCCCATAAATAGCCATTAAAGTTTGTCCTGTACCAATACTTATCTGAGCAGTTACTGTTCCTTCAATTTCTGCTACAGCAGTAATAAGACCTATGTTAGGAGTAGATTGATTCCCTGCAGTTAAAACTGCCATTCGATGAATAATAACATATGAATTAACAGTATCAGTTCCATCTGTCCCATCCATTATTACATCTTCTGAAACTTCTGGGGTATCCCAATCTATAAGGCCAAAAATTCTAATGATTCTTGCACCACTTCCTTGAGCTATTACTCCTCCTATATCCGAATCTTCATTTGAAGAAGATAATATTTCATGTATACGTGAAGCAAGAGGCGCTGTCCAAACAGCTTGAGCTGCAGCATCCCATACGTCAGTATCAACACCAGAATCTGCATTATTAGTCAAACCAAATTTATTAACATGATAATGACCAAAAACTATACCTTTAGCCACGTCAAACAAAAAATCTGATGAAACTACTCTATCTAAGCCCATTTCTTTATCCTATTCTTTTATGACTTCTGCAACAATTCATCCATCGTCATTGTCTCTGCTGTATTGGCTTTCACTGCAGCTGCAACTGTATCTGCATTAGTCTTAAAATCGGTCCATATTGCATGCCGCAACGGAATACAAATTGACCCATCATCAAGCGCCATTGTAAACATATCAGCTTCTGAAACACCCCCACCTGCAGCATTATCTGATGCAGAAGTAAAAGCTCTATACATATTATCTCCTCCAATAAAATTGCCCCATGGCTGTGGGGTAGACTGAGCTAGATCAGCCCAACTTGTAGTACCTCGCAATTGATCCAAATGGGGCCTAAGCAAGCCCCAAGTGCTTCTTGCTATCTTGGCTGTTCCATTTGGCATAGCAAAGATCCTAGCACCTTCAGGCATACCTTCATCACATAACCACCTAGCAGTCTTAACAACGGATTCTATTTGCTCTGCTTCTGATAAGGTATCCCAATCCTCATGTAGCCAAGAATGATTTGCGACCAAATGCCCCATATCCCGAATTTCTCTCATCTCAGTTGCAGTAATATAGTCACCAGTACCAGCCTTACCTGGAGTCACATAAGTTGTCGCTCTAATACCTAAACCAGATAAATACGCAAGATAAGGCAATTGCAATTGACGACCATCATCAAAATTAAAGCAAAAAATCGCTTCACTTCTTTGTGGAAACGCCATAACCGTACCAAGAGTAATACTTGGAGTTTCACTTGTTGCAGTAGTATTGATGATAATACGTAACGTAGTTACATCTGCCCAAGCAAACCCTGATCCACTTGGATTTGCATCCAAAGATGAAGCAGGAAATTCATAATAAAACCATCCAAATGGTCTTGTAGAAGGATTCGCACTACTCCAAAGTTCTTTAGATACATAACCTCCTAATCCAGGAGTACCAAGTTGAAAGCGGATACGATTGATATTTTCCCGATCATCTGCAGCAGCTGGAGTTCCTTCATGAACATAGAACCAAATAGCTATATTTGTATCTGTCAAATCCCCAGCAGAAATACCCGTATATGTTATACTATTTTCCGTAGCAGAACCATCAGGTGTCATCCTAATCGAACCATTAGTTATTCCTGTTGCTTTAAAAAATGCCGTATCAGTAGCAATATCTACCGAGCCTCCTGCAGCCCAATCTGCAAGTTCACTAGGAACTATTACTAAAGAGGCCTTTAATGGAATACGTGGAGGCAATGCACTTCCAGCTATTAAACCAAGACCTGCAGGAAAACCGACTTTTTCAGCTGTCACTGCTTCATCTACGATATTTATATTATCTACTCTATCTATTCCCATATTACACCTCCTACCAAACACTTATGGCTAAGTTAGAATAATTACTTCCTGGAATAAGATTCTTTGCTTTTATTTCTACCCCGCTAGTAATACTCAATCCTGGAAAAAGTCTCTCAGTATTAGCCGGAATAACAAAATGATCATCCGTACCTGCATTCAAAGAAACAATTGCTCCAAAATCCCCTACTGCAACATGAACTGTATGACAAGCTCTTGCTGGAGCTGTCACAACTAAAACATGTGCATCTGCTCCAACTGCATCCTGACCTAAAACTGGCAAACCTGAAGCAATCGAAATTCCTCCAGTAATCAAATATTCAATAGCATTCCTTATTTGGAATTCTACCTGCGCATCCGCATTTCTTTCGTATGCCATTTATCCATTCTCCACTAGAAGAAACCCTGACCCAGTTTCCTGGGCCAGGGCCTTCAACCTTGCAACAGGGTTAAGCCGCAGGCTCTGCAATCGTTATTGCATTATCTCCAACTTCTGCTTCAGACGTATCTCCAGCAAAGTTACCTTCCCACTGATCACTGGTTCCTGCCTTATACACACTCTCAGCATAATCTCCACCCAACTGATTACCAACAACGGCATTGTAATAACCAAATCCGCCAACTGTAGTATTAAGACAAGTAGTAGCCGTAAGAGCACCCCCATCAGTATCAATACCAACAGCAAGGAAGATGTTGTTCTTAATCACTGCAGATCTGAAATCCCCATAAACATGACGTAGGCCATTCAGGAAACTGTTCCCAGAAATTTCCCAGGTACCAGGCGCTGCAGCTGCATCACCAATCGCATAAATGGCAGTACCATGCGTTGCAGTATTCATATATGCAAAAACATTATTCTTTATAGTCACGTTATCTGTATCAGGATCTGACTTAATTGCATAATATGAACCAGTTCTTCCTTGGAATCGGCAATCCTGAATTACCGCATACCTTGCTTCATTACTTCCAGAACTGTCCAAACTAATGCCAATACCATTAGCCTCAGGGGGTCTAAAATAAATATTCCTAAAAGTGGTACCAGGAGCTCTAACTGTTACAAGGGTTCCTGCATCAGTAGTATAGCCCCATTCAGCCATCCTCAATGTCTCTTCTTCTCCAATGAAGGAAAGATAAGACTTGGCTACCGGCACTACAACCGGCTCATCAAAAACACCAAACAGATGAATCGTATCTCTGCTTCTTGCTCTTGAAACGGCTTTTGCTATCGTCGCAAGAGCTGTATTAGGGGATCGACCTGATTTAAGATCTGAACCATTCACCGAATCCACATACCACTGACGAGAACGAGTTTTACGAGTAATCATACCAAACATGATGAATCTCCTATCGGGTTTAAGGTGGGCCTTATTGCCCACCACGTTTTACGGCCCGTTACGTTACGTACCCTTAATCAGGGCATTCGGACGCGTGCACAACGGCAAAGGATTAGCTTGAGTATGCAACTTAACACCACGACCCATACTCGTAATCTCTTGCTTAGCATACATCGGCAAACCGATCGTATTAGCAGTCTCAATAAAATCACCAGGCGCATTAATATTCAAATACATCCCAGCAGTACCTGTCGGGAAGAATCTCGCTTGATCCGAATCTTGGAAATCTACACCTGAAACGGTTCCACGATACTCTTCAAAGGTGATACCTGCAAAAACGAACCCAAAACGAACATCACTTCGCAGATACTCACCATTATTCCAACGCTCATACGCAGCTTTCACATTGGTATGATTTGTAAAATCATCAAACCAATCGGATCCGCAGAAAGCAGTAATGCCACTATAAAAAGCACCACTGCCCAACGCATCATCCATAGAACGCTTCACAACATGACATTTACCTCTTATATCCGTATCCGTATTATCCAATTCAAAATCTACGGTCACTTCCGAAACATTAAATTCGGTAAAGAGGTTAAACAACACAGTCGTTCCATCCCCATCAAGAATCAAACCATGCAAAGCACCCATTCTCAGGTACTCCAAAGTAACTTCATGATCCTGTTTCATCTGTGTCAGACGATCACTTACTACTTGCGTAATCCCTTCCATATCAGATTCAGAACCAAACTGCCTTACATTCTGAATATCTTCCGGCTTAATCACATCCTCATAAGGAAAATGAGGAACGGCAAAAGACCTAATCGTCCTTTTCGGACTTTGCGCTTGGATAGCCGGAGCACCTCGCGGTACTGAAGTCAGAAGATTCAAAACTCCTTGACGTTCCTCAATCAAAGCGGAAGTAGTAGTAATGCCCCTATCATCAAAGAGACCCATTGCCCCTATTCTTCCCGGCATTGTGGGAAGCAGATTAATCGCTTGGGTCAATGATACCATGGAAAATCCATCAGTATTTAGAAAATCAACTAACGGCATAGTTCTTCTCCTTATGCCTCATCATGCACAGCATTTTGACGAACAACCATACCCAATGCTTTCAAAACCGCATCAGTATCATCTTCATCTTCACTATTATAAGTAAGGTTTTCTCTGGTAAGTACGCAATGCCTAACTGCGCATAGTATATCTGATGTTACACCAACACCCGTTGTAACTGCTTCCAAAGCAACTGCACTAGCACTAGCAGCTGAAGCCAAAGCTACAACATTGTCCCCACTTGCTTGCAAAACCTCTCCCATAGAAATGGTTTGACTTGCAGCAAGAGTCAGAACTTCTCTACTAAATCGGCTCTCTTCTTCAAACTTTATTACATCCGAAAGAACCAAACCTTCAGTTTGTGATGCCATAATCTGTTACCTCATTAGGCCTTAGCTGCAGCGTCCGCTCTTCGCTTAGCTTCTTCTACCATCGAATTCTCTGTCCCACTCTTTTTCGCATCAGACAGAGAAAGAGTTTGACCGGGAGTCTTTTCACCCAGAATAACCGGATCGTTTTCTGAAAGTGCAGAGATAATTTCATCCACTACACCTGATCCGCCTCTGGACAAGCTAAGTTCCAGCTTATCACTCTTATCATTTCCAATAATTGCTGTTTCCAGCTTTTTCTTACATGCCGGCGTAATATTGCCACCTGCTACTAGTGCACTCAACTTCAAGCTAATATTATCCTTGGCCAAATTAACCAAAACAATACCGGGCTTTTCTGAAGAATTACTGAGTTTTAATTCTTCATTCTCTTTGGTAAGAGCCACATTGGTTTCACGTATATCTGTGATTCCCTTGTCCTCTTCCTTCAAACTAGTAACAGCAGACAAAATCAGAGCTTCAGCAGTATCATCATTCACGTCATCTGAGATACCCAACGACGCCTTGATCTTTGCCCAATCCATCTTTTTCTTCTCCTTGTCAGAGAGTAATGAAGCAGCTATTGCTTCAAATTCTTTCAATCCTGGAATTAATGGGTAAGGTGTAAGTGCAATATGCAAAATCGGTCTTTGATAAGTGTTTCCTGAACCATCCGTATACTCTACAGGGGAATACAGGCTAACATCAGCAGTCTTAGATAATTTTATCCCGTCTTCCCCTATCAATTCCATTGTGGCAAACAATGACCCCTCTTCTATAAATAGGTCCCTTACATAACCCCTATTCAAATCTGGATCTCCCCAAAGATCATGCCCAGCCGGTATCGGAACTTTTACACCATTAGTTTGCATTAAAGAAAAAGTAGTAACCCAATGCTGCAAGGTTTCTGCTGTAACTTCAAATTCTATATCATCAGAGTCCTTAAAATACCTTCCTACTCGTATTATTTCCTTATTGAATAATTGAGAAGGTATCCCTTCATCTGTTTCAGAAGCCTTAATTCCTACAGCAGTAGTTAAAGAAGTACAAAATAAAACTACTGGTATTTCTTTTTTTTCTTTCGCCATTACTATCTCATTATCTTTTAATCATCCACAAAATATATTATATCACATAAAGAGCCTTACATGGCTTAAAAATGATTCAACCTGTACTTTTTTTATACTAGGAAAACTCTTCTTCGATATCGGGCTCTATAAACACGGTATCCCAATCTACACCCATTAACTTTGCTACTTTCTTAGCTTCTTCAATATTCGGCAAACCATGCCTGGTCATTGTAGAACCTGCTACATTTCCCCGATAACGTAAAGCTAATTTACCCTGTTCTCTTTTTAAAGTAGGAATAAATTCTTCGGAATCTTTTCCCGATTCTTCTACCTTTTCCGGTTCTTCATTTTGTACCTCTTCATCTATGTCTTCTTCAGAAGGAGTAGAAGTCATATCAAAATTTTCTATTTCTTGATCAGGCATTACCGGACTCTCTATTTCCTGATCTTCTTCTACTATTTCTATCTTCTCTTCAATCATTTTCTGTTCCTTCTTCTTCCTTGGCATTTTCTGTTCCTTCTTTTTCTGTTTTATTCGACTTACCTTCACCTATACCTGTCTTTGTTATTAAGTCCGATTTGGGTACTCCAACAAGGTCTTTAAGAGTGTCTCTATCAATAGTATCTAACTCTGCATCACCTGACATCCTTGACAACAAAGTTATGTAAACTTTTTCTAAGTAAACCCTTTTTGCATCTACAAGCGAACTATGCACTACCCATACAGATCCTTCTGCATCTTTTCCATAATTCAATACCAATAATCTATTAACTAACTGTTCATTCAATATGGCAAGAACATAAGCATGCAAGAAATCCATATATGTCAAAGATAAATCTAGATGTGCTGAAGCTTCTGCTAATGTTCCATGAGAACCTTCTGTCATAGTCCTTTCTGGCATTATCATACCACGTATTTTTAATGTATCCAGGTATTTCAATCTTACAATAAAGAAAGGTTGTCTTCCACCCCCATCTTCAAGAATTTCTATCCGCCATTCAAAAACATCTCTAGCTTCTTTATTAAGTTCTGCTAAGCGTTCTAAGATAGTAGAAGGAATAGCAATACTACCACTAGATTCTAAAGCTGCTAATATCTCTTGAGCTAAAGTAGCATTATCTTTTTCTACATCGTTCTTATCCAAACTATTTCCAGGAGGATAATGAACAATAAACATTGAACCGGCTAATTTCAAATCATACCTTTTTGCCCCATCATTGGCATCTACCCAACGATAATACGTATCTGCAATATTATCTAATAAAGAATTGCCATACCACAATGTCCCTTCTACCCTAAAACTAACCAATAAACTTTGAGATGTAGGTAATACCAAAGTATCTTGCTTAAATCCCGCAAAAGCACCGGTATTTGTTTCTGTCAAAATGGTTGTTATATCTTGCAATAAAGGTTTCAATTTTTTTAGAACTATCTTTTCTTTATCTAATCCAAAAACTAATTCAAACGGGGACCAACCAAAGTCTACCCCACCATACAAAGCATGTTCTAAAAAATTCAAACGAATAGCATTTACCTGTTTTCTTATAAACCTTATCTGCTCATCTGGCACTCCTTCTTCTGCTTCTACACTCCATTCTGCATTTAAAATTGGGGCTACAGAAAAGGCCCTACCTAAAGCTACTGTAGGATCTTTTCGTATAATCCGGATTGCAGAATAAGATAAAGGAGAACTTTTTGTCGTTTCTTCTATACTACCCAATGAAGCAATAACAGATGCTCCTGGTACTTGTTTACCTGTTTTTTCTGCTGCCATTACTCTTTATTCCTTATTATAACTCTAGCCCGTTTATTAACCTTATTTTTTCTTACAATGGATAAACAGATATACCTTAAAGCATCCATAGCATGATCCATTCCTTTAATTGGATTTTCAGTTTCAGCATCTGATTCTTTATCTGGATACTTATAAACTCCGGCTTCTTTTATTAAATTGACACAGGACTGAGAAATCTGTAATCTATTGGTCAGTATTCTAGCATTTACAGCTTCTACTCCTGTCAATACTTCATTCCTTGCTGGACGAATCCTAAAACCGAAACTTCTCAAATCTTGTATACTATCCGGTTCTGCTGGATCTGCAAACCAAACAAAATCTTTAGATAAGAATTTTCTGTGTACCTTTAACGGTGTTTTTGTTTGGTATCTTTCTTTATCAATATATAGTATATCCCGTCCATCTTCTACATATAATATCCCATGTAAAGCACAAAAAGGTGCTCTCCAACCAAAGTCTATCCCACCTACTTGCATACCTATTGGAGAATGCGGTTCACAAATACAACTAGCAAAATCTGGATAAACCATACCTTCAAGAGAACCAAACATTCCTCCATACATCATTTCAAACGTAGCTTTTGTTAAAGTTCTTCTTGCTCTTTCATACTCTTTCTTTGGATAAGCTGGATTTGCTATAGAAGACCAGATTTCTGCAAAATAATCTTCATCGCCTTCCAAATATCGGTCTAAAAATTCTAACTTTAACCAGTTCACTAAATAAGGAGTTGTTGTAATAAATATCGGAGCTTCATTCACACCTGTCCTTCTACATAAAGCAAGCCATGAACGTTCTGACATTTGGCCTGCTTCATCTAACCAAGCCCCTATATCTAGTTGCCCGCCCTCAAGACCATCCGGATTATCTGCACTTAACAAATACAGTTTACCCATATTATTCGGAAGTATGTATTGTCCCTTTGATTCTAAAAAACGGCCCTCTAATTCTGTCCCTTTAAATGTCTCAATTAAAGTAGGAACTGTTGCACGTGAAAGAATCTTATAAGTAGGCGCGATAACCATACCTATCATTCCTTCAGTTACCCCCTCTTCTAATAATGTTCTTATCCTATTAGCTAACCACAAAGGTCCGATTACCGTCTTGCCCCCACCCGTCCCCGCAATGGCAGCTGTAAATCTGACTTTCGACGTTATTACTCTAGATTGCCCTGGATGAAGATTATAAACCTTGTCTCCATACTTATCTATGGAGCCCCATTTGGGCTTATCCTTCTTTTTCTTTTTCTGTTTTTTCTGCACTTAAATTAATTCTCAATCCTGCTACTGGCACACCACTATTTGGGCCTATACTCAAATCTTCTTTTTCTGCCGTCGGTTTTATAAACTGCTTATAAAAACCTACCTCATCCTCATCAAAGGCCTCTTGAAAAGCCTTTTCTAATTTTTTCAGATTCTTGGGTTTTTCTAATAACTCATCTATTAATCTAAAAGCAGCTAATCTGGCTGAACCTACTTTTTTCTTAACTGTTTTACTGACCTTCTTAACTTTTTTCTTACTCTTCTTCATTATTTCTACTACCAAATAAAGGTCTATTAAACTTGGCCGCCATTGCCAATTTTAAAACCCGCTCTTCTCTTTCTACTACATTTGTTGCTATTTCTCTTGATCTTCTTTTCTCTTCTCTACTCTTAGAAAAAGGAATATCCTGGGCAATATTTTTACCGTTCACTTTTTTCATACTTTCTATCTCACAACTATTGTATACCATGAACGATCAAAAGTATACCAAAAAACATAGGCACCATCAACTTAATATACTTGCTTTGAAAGCACCTACTGTTCTTCTTTTTTTCATCGCTTTCTTAAGTAATTTCGAACCTTCTTTTGTAAATTGTAGACCTACATAATGTAATTTTTGATCCCCCCGTTTTCCTCTTCTCTTTATCTTTACCATCGGAAAATGATTTTGAATAAGTGATCTAACATATGTTCTTGTTTGCCCTTTTGTAGATCTGTTTTCTTCTCTACACCAAACATTCCAAACACATCTAACATCTTCCCAATTAACACTTAACATCTTACCACTAGAACCTATTTCATCTGTAGCTATTAAACAGTATTTACAGAATACATTAATTGGACTATCCAAATCTCTGAACAACTCATGCTTTTCTTTACCTGCTTTAGGTTCTTCTAATTTTGCCCCTGCTCTTAATCTTTTCAAACCTTCAATAGCCCAATTAGTTATACCAGGCAATTCATCCATTAAACCTCTTTCTATTTCAGGATTCTCATGGCCTGCAAAAGAAAATGGAAATGGAAAAACTAAACAACGTCTTGATAATTTATTAGTTGGATCAGGCCATTTCAAAGCTTCATTTGATATGATAGTAAATCTTGTTTGCAATTTTACAGAACTAACTGTCGGCTGGTATTTTTCATTTATATTTACTGGATCCTCACCTATTACAGCAGATAGCGTTTCCATAACTACCTTTGAATCTACATTTCTACCTATTACTGCATCTGAAACAAAGGCTGCAAGTTTACCTACCAAAGAAGCAAAAGCATTCTTATCTCCTAACTGTGTTAGAGTAGGACTTGTACAATTACATCCCCCTAAAATAGAACCCAATATCCTAGCTGCCGTTCCTTTTCCTGTCCTTGGTAAACCGAAAAAATGCGCAAACTTTTGTCTTGAAGTATCTGGAATTAGATTATAACCAAACCATAATTGTAAACATCTGATCCAATTCTTATCATTCCCACTCGTCTTCTTTAACCATTCTTTCCAATTAGGACATCCTTCTTTTTTCTTATATTTGAACGGTAATACACTAGTGATAAACCAATTTGGAGTATGCTTGTATAATTTATAATTTTCTAAACTTAATAAACCATTTTCAAAAGAAATAATGGACTCTGCTTTTGCATAAGACTTACCTTCATTTATCCAAAAGAAACTTGCCTTATCTGAAGATAATATCACCTTAGCTATTATACCATCTATTAATTCACTTACTGCTCTGATATTACAATTCGTGTATACCAATTCACCTTTTCTATTCAACTTTACTAAATCATGTTGTAACATCCAGTATCTTAACTTACCCCTAAAAAATTCATCAGGACATGCTTCATAACACATGCCATCCCATTTTTTCCACCGCTCATTAATTCTGCGTAATTGATAAAGTTCATCCCCATTCATATGTTCAGAAGCCAAATATATATCAGCAACATAATCTGGCTGCGATAAATTCAATTCATGTATAACTGGTTTCTTTTTCTTTTTTGCCATTTATTTACTCGATAAAAAATAAATCAGAATGCACATTTGCTAGGGCCTTTGCCTGTTTCACTTTATTCAATAACAGCAAACTCACAACTTTACATCCTATCCGACCTCTTTTAATCCGTTTTCCTTTTGTTTCTTTTATCTTTTGTCTAGAAACAACTGACATTACCTGTCCTTTTTTCATTTGATATCTCTTTCTATAAGTTCTGTTATTTTATCAATCAATAATTGAGCTGTTCCTCCATAAGCTGGATCTAATAATTCTTTTAATTCTTGTTTTATCCCATCCAAAAAACTTCCTGCTATTTTTATATCTTCCAATATACTTCTTAAGTTATCCCCTGCCCTCCTTGCATCTTCCGCAGCATTACTCAATATCAATGCAGCTCTCATTGCTTGTTCTGAACTCATCTTATTCTTCTTTTTCCATCTGTTTAATATAGGGCTTCAATACAATAAAAATTTCTTTTTTCTTTTCTTTTATCATCCTTACAATTTCTTGTCTTATCAATTCTTTTATTGCTTGTCCAATACCCATTAACTTATCTGCTTTTCCCATAACTGCTTGTTCTGTTCTTAAATCTTTACAGCTATGCCTAAACTTCTTACTCCATTTCTTTATCCATTTCCTACACGCTCTTTCATACAACCACATATCAATAAAATAACCTATCCATCTATACATTTTCTTTAACCAATTTTTCATATCATTTTCCTTTCAATTACAATCATTATACAATACATTACAGTATTGGGGAATACTAAATATAATAGACCCAACATAAAATTATCATTTTATTATTAGAATTTAACCGTAACCTTTTATAAACTCTTACGAAATATACCGTAGCACATCCGTAGCCTTTCATAAAACTACGAAAGACTACAATAATGATGCTTAAAGTCTTACGAAGACAATCCGTAGTTACGAATTAATAATTATTGCACTGTATATCGCGCACACTTACAATCATAATACCCATATTAGATCTAATATTAGATCTGATATTAGAATTAGTATGTAAACGGTGTACGCAATAGCATAACATACGCGCATTTATTCGTAACTACACATACTACGGTATCTTTCGTAAACACTTACGCCATTTTATAAATAACTACAACCTTACGAAGCAAGAGTTTACACAAACGTAAAAATGCAAAATATTTTACTAACAC
>SDBT01004148.1_pt1 | contig 24714 bp, 25 predicted proteins | sample 2277101 | NCBI WGS metagenome assembly SDBT01 (sample SAMN10404973, study PRJNA504765) | marine sediment metagenome | isolation source: marine sediment core GS10_PC15, 103 cmbsf | place: Arctic Ocean: Southern Knipovich Ridge | collected 2010 | reverse complement strand
GCTCATGTTCGCATGAGAGGATTAGATAATGTACTTGTCACTCTCGATGGGGTTACTAATTTTCCTCTTCCACGAGGAAGATGGTTCAATCTTAAATGGGAACTTCACCGAAAAGATGTGGATAGTAGTATTAAAGTGTGGCTTGATAATCAACTAATATGTGATGCTTCTGGTTTTGATTTACCATTAGTGACTGGAGAATATAAAATAACTATTGGTAAAATCTATCATAATACTGGAGATACCACGCCTCACTATCTATGGATTGATGACTTGCAGATTTTTAGTGTACCCTAATTTAAAAAATTATCTTCTTGTAAACTTAAAATAGGTTATGTAATCTTCTGATCTTTACCTAACTAAGAGGGACATCTTCTCAAATTAAATTCTTATATATTTTGATATATTTTTCGATTTGAGTATCCCAGTTGTGTTCGCGTTTAACATAGGCATAAGCATTTTGGCCGATTTTTGATTGTAAACGCTTATCTGATAGAATTAGCCTCATTTTATTTGTTAAATCCTTTACACTAAAAGGCTTTGCCAGAATACCAGTAACTCCATCTTTTATAATTTCCTCAGCTGATGGAATTCCAAAAGTTACAACGGGTTTTTTACAGGCCATCGCTTCCAACATGAACAAAGATTGCGCTTCATAGCGGCTTGGTAAAACGGCCAAATCAGCCATTTTCAGTTCTGAAATTAAAGTTTTATGCGGAACATTACCAAAAATTCGCACTCTTTTTTCTAACCCACTACGATATACGGCCCTTCTAATTCGCTGTTCTTCTGGACCTTTTCCGAAGATTTTCAATTCTAAATCTTTGAACTCATGACTTAGTTCTTCAAAAGCCTTAAAGAGAAGCATCTGTCCTTTTAACCAAAACAGGCGTCCAGCGAAGATTATTGAAGTACCGCGTTGTACATCATCTTTAGTATTTATTTCAATGTTTTCTATCTCATCAAAGTTAATACTGTTGTAAATTACAGATACTTTATCCAAACTTAGATTCTTGTAGTTTGCTTTGAAATCGCTTAGAGAACTATAGCTACATGAAACAATTTTATCTGCTTTTTTTATGCATCTTCGAATATTGTAATAGTGCAAGGGATACTCGGAAAGATGATGCATAGTCTCAGTAGCAGTCCAAGAAGAAAAAGGTGCTTTTAGAAACATTTTTGAGTTGGCTAGTGGTTCTGCGTGGAAAGAAGCAACAAACGGTTTATTTAATTTTCTTTTGTTATATGTGATGAATACTGATGCATCGGGGCTTACCCCATGCACTAAAGTATAGTCCTTGAGAGTTTTTAATAGGAATCGATAGTTTTGCAATTGAAACCATAAGCATCTAGGCGGTATTTCGAAACGAGATAAACGATGAATTTGAAGAAAATCATTTTTTTTCTCAATTGTACTTTTCCCAGCAGTTTCTGTAAAAATTGTGGTATGTATCTTTTTTTTAGAAAGATTATAAGCCAACCCATAACAAACAGTGGAAGTGCCACCACCTTCAAGCGTTATTAAAGCGACCCGCATTTAATTCACAGTTTTATCCTAGAAGTATTAAGTGCTATATTGAGTAGACTTTTTAATAAATAGAAAATCTTCTTTGCTCTGAAGGTCGCCGTAACCTATTCCAACATATATGATTCCATTTTTTTTCGCTTCACTGGGTTTAATAATTCGTTTTCCATCCACAATTATTGGATATTCTTTCATTAACGCCTTAAGTCTAGAAAGATTTAGATCTTTGTAAGCTTTATGCGCAGTTGTTATCACGATACAATCAGCATCCTTAGCGGCTTCTATAATATCCTTAGATCTTTCCGCTCCAAAACCTTCAATACAATAGGGATCATAGAATACAACTTTAGCTCTTTCTTTTAAGAGTCCACGTATTATTTCCTCAGCTGGACTGTTTCTTGCATCGTCGACCTCGCCTTTATATGCTGTTCCAAGTATACATATTTTGGAATGTTCGATCCTTTTTCCTACTTGTTTCAAAGAATTCAAAACTAGTTTCACAGTATATTTTGGCATATATTCATTTATTTTTATTGATGCTGGTAAAATATGAGGTTTAAACTTTTTTGTTCTCACAGAATTTAAAAGCAAATGTGTATCTTTTGAAAGACATGGACCACCCACCCCACATCCAGGTTTGTGGATATTGACTCTTGGGTGAGTGTTAGCCAGACTAATCACTTCCTCAACGTCCACACCCATCTCTTTGCTTATTAGGGCTAGTTCATTAGAGAAGGCAATATTTACGTATCTGAATGTGTTTTCAGATAATTTAGCAACTTCAGCAGTCTTGATATTTGTGATTTGTAACTTTCCTTTTGTTACAATTCCGAATAATTCAGCCCCAAGTTCAGCGCTCTCCAAATTATATCCACCTATCACTCTTGTATTCGTTTCAAGTTCTTTAAGCCCCATTGCCGGAGTCATCCTTTCAGGGCAGTAGGACAACCAGAAATCAACACCACACTTTAACCCGCTTTGTTTCTCTAGAAGAGGCACTACAAGATTCTCTGTAGTTTGAGGTGGTATTGTACTTTGCATTATTACGAGTTTTCTTTTTGTAAGAGCTTTCCCTATAGTCTTGCAAACTTTTTTGAGGTGAGTTAAATCAGGTTTTCTATCTTTGTTCACGGGTGTTTGGACACATACTATTACGATGTCTGCCTTTTTTAAAGCGGGATAAGCTCTTTGGGTTACTGTAAGTGTTCCTTTTCTAACAACTTCTGAGACTATTTGTTCTAGATCTCGTTTCATTGTGGGACAATTACCGTGCGATACTTGATTTATAATCTTAGGGTTAGTATCAATTCCGATCACTTGAAAGCCATTCTTTGCAAGTATCGCAGCGGTTGGTAACCCTACATACCCCAAACCTATAATGGCTATTTTTGCTTCTTTTGTTCTTATACTATTTCTTAATCCAGTATACATCATATTCTCCACATTCTTAACAAAGTTCCTCTCAAAAACGAGCAGTTTCCAAAACTAGTTCAATTAAATCTTTTTTATTCTTTTCTCCCTGAATATATGTTCACCAGTACATGTTCGACGCTTTCCCAAGAGTATTCTCTAGAAATCTGAACAGCTTGTTTCTCCATATTTCCTCTTAATTCTGAGTTGTCTTTTAAGAGGATGATTTTTTTTAATACATCATTAACGTTTCCTGGATTACAAAGTAAACCACATCCAGTACTCCTAACCATCTTTCCCAATTTTCCAAAATTGCTGACTAGAACAGGTTTGCCAGAAGCAATGGCTTCAAAAAGCTTATTCGGCATAGAGATCATGTTTATTGGTTGATGTTCTAGAAGGATGTAAACTACATCTGAAGCTGCATAATAGAATGACAAAGATGTAGGTGGAACCCAATCAACGAATTTAAAGTACTGATTAAGATTTTTGAGTCTGACAAGTCTTTTTATTTTCGGAAGTAAGATACCGTCGCCCACAACCATAAAGACAATGTCTAGTATGCCTTTTGCCTCTAAAAGGACGGCTAAGTCAATCAACATCTCTAGGTTTCTACCAGGCATTACTTCACCAATGTAGAGTATAACAAATTTCCCTTCAAACCCCAAAACTTTTTTGGGGTTAGAATTGTTCAAATTTTGAAACAAAGAAAGTATTGGAACATTCGGAAGTATATGAACTCTCATTGCTCCTCTTTTGAGTAATATTTGTTCTTTCACTTCATTTTCGGTGATTACATAGTCAGCTTTCCTTACGAGAACAGATTCAACCAAGCATACAATATGTACAATAAGTCGTGGAACATAAGGAGCTATTAAATCTGCATAGGATTCATGAGCATCATAAACTAATTTCGCTCTTTTTATTTTACTTATTAGAAATCCACCGAACAACGTATCTAAGTCATTTGAGTGGACATAATCTATTTTTTTATTGAACGCCCATACCGTAGCAGTAATATTGAATAGTATTAGACCAATAAGAAATTTTATTAAACTATATCCTCTGGTTCTAAAAAAATGGAATCTGAAAATTTGAGATTCTGCATGTTTTTCATATTTCGGAAATTTACATTCGCGATCCCAAGACAATATAGAGATATTAAATTTGTTCTTAGATAGAGTTACTGCTTCTTTGTAAACACGAGGGTCAGGCCGATAAGCTTTTCCAAGTAACATGCAAATGTTTCCTTTATTTTTCACATGTTTTCCCTTCTTGGCAGTTCACTATCTCGATTATGAATTTAGAAAGTTTTCTTCCACTATTTGGACTATTCTTTCTCCAGCCTTGCCGTCACCAAATGGATTTTGCCATTCCCTACCACTATTAATCATTAACTTCATTTTCTTAATGATCTCGTTGGAATCGGTTCCAGCCAAAACATTAGATTTGACATCTAAAGTTTCAGGTCGCTCAGTATTGTACCTCAAAGTGACACATGGAACACGTAAAATGCATGCTTCTTCTTGTATACCCCCAGAATCGGTCAAAACAACCTTAGCATTTCTTTCAAGCTGAAGGAAACTCAAATAGTCTAAAGGTTTAATGATCTTGATATTATCCGTCTCGAAGTTGAAAAACTTTAATTGTTTCTCTGCTCTGGGGTGGATCGGATAGACAACAGGTAAACCGAACTCCTTCTGCACCATCTTTAAGCCTATCAAAATTTCTTTAAATCTTTTCTTGTTATCTACATTTTCTTCCCGATGAACTGTAGCCAAAAAATAACTGTTACTCTTAAGATCCAAAACTTCAAGAATATTATTATTTCTTTTAGATATGTTTAGGTTCTGAAAAACAGCGTCTACAATAGGATTACCGGTTAAATAGATCTTGCTAGTTAATATTCCTTCATCAAGTAGTATTCGTTTAGCTTTCTCGGTAGGTGCAAATAATAAATCCGAACAGTGATCTACCAGAATTCTATTGATTTCCTCAGGCATCTGTCTATCATAACTTCTTAGACCGGCTTCTACATGTCCAACCCTAATGTTGAGCTTCACCGCGGCCAAAGCACCTGCGAGAACAGTATTAGTGTCACCTTCAACCAATACAACATCTGGAGATTCCTGGCGAAGCACTTTTTCTATTCCAATTAACATCCTTCCTGTTTGCTCCGCATGAGAGCCAGACCCGATATCAAGATTATACTTTGCCATCGGTAGCTCAAGTTGCTTGAAGAAGACTTCATCCATCACGTATGAGTAATGCTGTCCTGTGTGTATAATAAAATAGTCTAAGTCAAGACGTTTGCACTCGCGAATAACTGGTGAAAGTTTTATAATTTCCGGACGAGTTCCCAAAATTATTGAAATTTTCATTGTTCAGATTTTACCTCCTAATTATTCGGATCTTAAAAATCATCATCCCACTTTGGGTATAGAATTCATCCAGATTAAGGCACCGTAGATATAATCATACTATTCATTTCCTTGCTTCGGCAACCCTAAATAAACAGAATCAACACTTTTCGTCAATATTGAGATATAATCCAATATCAAGAAATGTGTCTAAACATTGAAGGACCATCTTTCCAAAAACTCTCATCAATGATCAAATTACTGTTTTGTCACTAATTTTTTCAATTTGAAAGCACACATGCAATTACACTTTAGCATCCAAGGATATTTTCATCGCCATTATACATTACATCCGTAAAGAGGCCTAAAAACTTCAGTATAAAAAGGACTTATTTAAAATTCATATTCGTAATTTTACTATAGTCCGCATAATGACAAATATAAATTTCCATATGCTCTATAAAAACAGAAACATTCGATCAAACTCAAAGTTATTACATGTGAGCTTAACATAAAATAAGAGATAACAATATTCAGGATTCAAATGTTACCTTCTTGTCCCCAACTTTAAATATATCAGAGGTCCAACTATTTTCCACCAGTCTTGTAGGGGAGAAATTTTTGAATAATCACCTTTATGTTTATGTGAATATGTCTTAGTAACTGGGACTTCTTTAGTCTTGTAGTCTAACGTGAGAACCTTATAGTGAATGTAATATTCCAGTTGATAGTGGTCAAGCCAACTTTGCCATATATTAATTTGTTTGTTCGAGAAGATGCTCAGTTTATACGCTCTAAATCCGTTGGTTACATCGGTACATCTAATACCAGTCAAGAAAGTCCACATGAAAGGATAGAAACGGACGAATAATCCGCGTAAAAATGGAGTCTTTATCGGTTTTCCTCCAGGTAGAAATCTTGATCCTTGCACATAATCGTAGTCATCCTTCAAGATGGGTGTCAATAGTCTCGGAATTTCCCTTGGATCATCCTTGCTGTTACCAGCTAACACTACTGTAATGTCGTATCTTTTACCAATAGCATAGTCTATACCTGCCCGTATAGCATAGCCTACGCCTTTCCGTTCTCTATTCTTAATAATATAAACTGGAGTTTTAATTTGTTCTCCCGCTTTTCTAATTTTGTCTAAACTTTTTTTTGTATAGCAGTCAACAACTACACATATTTCTTCAACAATATTGTCTAGAAACTTGGGTAAAACATTCACTACGTCGGCTATATTATCATAAACAGGGATTATTGCTATTTTTTTTAAGGGATTAGAAATTTTCATTTTAATCCCTTTTACCTATAACTCGTGCTGGATTTCCAACCACTACTGCTTTCCTTGGCACATCCTTTGTGACCACAGAACCTGCTCCGATGAAAGAGTCTTCTCCAATTGTTAATCCAGGCAAAATAACACTGTTGGATCCTATTGAAGCTCCTTTCTTAATCCTTGTTTGAAGAAGCTTCCATTCGCCCTTAACCTTAGGATACTTATCATTTGTAAATGAAACATTAGAGCCAACGAAAACATTGTCTTCAATAATTACGCCAGTCGGAATAAAAACAAAAGGTCTAACTTTACAATTATCGCCAATAACAACTCCCTCTTCAATATAAACGAAAGAATCAATTTTACAGTTTTTACCAATCTTGCACGCGTATAGATTCACTGAGTCATGTAAAACCGTTCCTTCACCGATTTCAACATCTTTCAAGAAAGAGTGTTTAGATAATCTCTTCATTTCAGTTCCTCATATCGATTTTTATGGTCCTTTCCTCTTCATTCGATTTCTTCAAACTTTCAAGAATAGCTACATTTTTTGCCCCAACAGATCCCCGATTATTAGAGTTTTTATGTACCCGAATACTTTTCCCGAAATGGCTAATCTCATCAAGAATCGTGTTGTTCCTAGCTACTTCAACGTTTAATTTGTATCCTTCACCATTTTCGTAAATTTTAATAGTCTGATCTATGCAATCAACAACAGCAGTTCTTTCCGAACCAACGATAGTTGCTTGTCTAACCTTTCCTGGTTGCAGCCAACTCATCTCTATATGAGCTAATAATTTTTCATCAAACTCCATTGTAATATAAGCAAGATCATCCAATAAGTTTCCCCTATATGACCTCGCTTTACAATTTACCTTAATCGGCCATTTCTTCAATAGATAATTTAATATGTCAACTGGATGCGCACCTAAATCAAAAATTATGTTCCGGTTCAATGGAGAAAGCATGAGCGTTGTCCATTGAAGTTTTAGATAATACAAGTCTCCCAAATAATTTAGACTAAGTAAATTTTGCATCGTTTTCAAAGCATTATTAAATCTAAAAATGTGCCCTACTTGCAAAATTAAACTTTTAGATTTTGCAAAGTCAACCAATTCCCACGCATGCTTTGAAGTCAACGCCATAGGTTTTTCTAACAATACATGTTTATTTGAATTCAAAGCTTCTTTGCAAATTTGAAAGTGTGTTTCATTAGGAGTACAAATATGAACCGCGTCTACCTTATTTGAGCTGAGGACTTTTTTATAGTCCATCGTCAATTTTTCTTGGGGTATATTAAGTGTTTCATTGCAATACATTAGATTCTGTTCCTGAACATCACAAACCATTAACAAATTAACTTTAGGATCACTTTTAGCCAATGGAATGTATTCACTTAATAGCTTCTTACCCCAGTATCCAACACCTAGGACAGCAATATTCACTTGATCTTTCATGTTAATTCTCTCCGTTTATCTTGTATCAAAAAACTCGTGAATTTTTTCGCTAACATATTTGATTTGGCTCATGTTTAAGTCAGGATACATTGGTATGCTAAGACATGTTCTGCATAGTTCCTCGCTTTGCGGATACATTCCTTCTTTGAATTTATACATTTTCCTGTAAATTGGTTGCAGATGTATCGGCAACGTGTAATGAATTCCACATTGTATCCCTTTCGATTCAAGCCACACTTTGAGACGGTCACGATGTTTTGTTAGTATTACATAAAGGTGGTAAACAGGTCGAGTTTCACGATCTCCTTTTGGAGGGAGGATTAACGCTTCAATGTCGGATAACAAACCGTCATATTTTTGTGCACTCATCCTACGTCTTTCATTCCACTCTTCAAGATGTTTAAGTTGTACTCTTCCGATTGCAGCGTTTACAGTATTCAATCGAGCAGTATACCCAATTAAATCGTGGATATACTTGCTTTTTCTTCCACTATCTCTCAATTTTGCAGCCTTTTTCGCAACGTTTTCATCGTTAGTTACTAACATTCCGCCATCTCCTGCAACAGTCATGTTTTTAGAAGGGTAAAAACTAAAGCAAGCAATGTCTCCTAGACTTCCAATTTTTCGTCCTTTATACGAAGCTCCGTGAGCCTGACAAGCATCTTCAATCACATACGACCCCTTTTTATGAGCTATTTCATTTATTGAATCCATATCTGCAGGATAACCATAAAGATGAACCGGGATCACGGCGCCTGTTTTTTTGTCTATGGTTTTTTTCATTTGTTGAGGATCAATAGTATATGTTTCCAAATCTATATCCACAAAAATGGGTGTAGCGTTAACGTGAAGAATAACATTTGAACTAGCAATGAATGAAGCTGGAGACGTTATAACATGTTGTCCTTGCTTAATCCCTAAGGTTAGTAAAGCAATCTGTAACGCATCAGTTCCAGAGTTCGTTGAAACTGCGCAATCTACATTGCAATACTTAGCGAATTCTTCTTCAAATTTGTAAACGCTCTCTCCTAAAACAAAATGTTCGTTCAAAAGAGCGTTAACAGCAGCCTTTTCCATTTCCGTATTGAATACTGGTTTAGCTAATGGAATCTTTTCTTTATGTAAATTATTTACACCTTTCAAGATCTTTAAGCGCTCCTTAAAATCTAATAGTTAATAATATCTTACGTTAACTGGAATATCTAACTAAATTCTAAGATTAGTTTAATTTTTAGCTAAATAACTGAATCAACAAATAATAGTTATTTCTGGTTAGCCTTTAATTGTTTCAAACGAAATTTAACAAATTCAGATAATCCGTCTTCAATGTTTACTTGAGGATGAAAATCCAGAAACTTTTCAGCTTTACTGATGTCTGCTGTGCAATGTTTGATATCGCCTAGTCTTTTTTCCATAAAGATAGGTGTCAAATGCTCTGTTGCTGTTGTTTGTTGTAACTTTTTTGCTATTTCATAAATTGTTGTCGTGGTGCCTGTGGCAATATTGAAAACTTTACCGGAGGCATCACTCTTCTTTAACGCAAGCATATTTGCTGAAACCACATCATCTACATGTACGAAGTCTCTACTCTGTTCGCCGTCTCCATGAATAACAGGTGATTCTCCGTTTAATAATTGATTAATAAAGCGGATTACTACTCCACCATAGTTGGGTCTAAAACCGCGGTTAGGTCCATATACATTAAAATATCGTAAACATATTGTTTGTAAATCATATAATTTATTAAACATCTGGACATACCGTTCCGCAGCAAATTTTGAAACTCCATATGGAGAAACTGGTTTTAGAATCATATTTTCATTCTTCTGCGGCTGTTCCGAGTCACCATAGACAGCTGCTGAAGATGAAAAAATAAACTTGTCAACATTAAAATCTAGGCAACTCTGAAGCAAGTTTAAAGTTCCCACAACATTAATATCATTAAACAAGACGGGATTCTTAATCGAAAGACCCACATCAATTAAAGCAGCTAAATGAAAAACAGCGTCAACGTTTTCAACTATTGTGTCAATAACATTCACATCTCTGATATCTCCACGTACTAAATGAAAACGTTTATCCTTCATACGGTGAATGATATTTTCTGTACCCCAGGCGGATAAATCATCCAAAACCCAAACTTCAAACCCTTCATCCAACAATCTATCCACAAGATGACTTCCAATAAATCCAGCGCCACCTGTTACCAAAATCTTAGAGTAAACCATTCTTTAGAGGCACACATCCTTTTTTAAAACAACAGTCATAGTGAGATTTTAATAAATGATATAAATTTATAAAATCCAGGTATAAAAAATATTTTTTTGTTATAGATCGAGGAATAGAAGGTTAAAATTAAAAATCTTTCATTTTTAACCATATGTTCACAACACGGTTGTGAAACTCAAAGGTTTCAGACTCCACTTGATAAATCCAGAGTTCAAAGAAGAGTTGATAATAGTAACCATTGTGTTCCTCGTCCCACAACACGGACTTGTTCACATCAAACGTGAAACCGTTTATTATCAAGCTTTCTACTTTACAATAATTTTCAGAAAAGGAAATTCCTGAAAAACTGAAATTTAAAAGGGTTTCCCAATTTGACTCATCCTCAAGAAATAGGTTATATTCATATAAAGTTGGAAGTGGACTAGGAGTTCCTGTTGTAGCGTTGGGTAAGGGTTCGTTTTGATTCCTAAATTTCACGCGGACATTATAGAAAATGGAAGAAGACATTTGATTATCCACGCCTACATAAACCGAGTATTTTTCGCTTTCCTCCATATTAAAAGGGTAATCGTCCGCTAGATATCCTGGTCCTAAAACATAAAACTCTGAAAAATGTTCACCTTCTACAGAAAAGGACATCAACAAACTTAAAGCAGAAATTGCGATTACTAAAACTAGAACCAAACTTCCCACGAAAAATAAGCTACGGTAATCCTCAAGATTCACCTTCAACCACCTCAGGCTTCATCTCCAACACTCGTTTATAATAGCGCTTTTTAAACCAATTCCAACCTAATATAGTGGAAAGGATAATCGTTACTATACCAGTAACAGATCCAACGATGACGATTTGAGAGTACTCACTCAACGCCCTAATCGCTGTAGCTTTCAAAACTTCAGCTTCTTCCACTATCCCCTCTAAACTCTCAACGGAGAGACGTGTATTGGTGTCTGCACCTTCTAAATTTCCGATTCTTAAAGATATCTTTGCTAAAGCTAAATATTCTCCTGCAAAGTTTAATCGGTCCCACAATACTGAAACATTTGCTCCAGCAGCCTCAGCAGCTAGAACAATACTATAAGTTTCAAATACAGTCTCTTCGACATTTGTCAAAGACGACAAAGCCATTATATCGAGATTCACAGCCGTAATATCTAGTGCTAATGTGGAGGAGAAGACGATAGATAGGCAAAACAATACGCTGATAAATTTTAAACCTGACAAATTACCCATCTCACACTATTCTCTTCGTTTAGCTATGAATTACCTATTATTTTTAAGAAATCTTTCGATTAATGTTGTCTCTTCGTCTTTAATTTCACTTAGTTGTCCTTCAAGTTTTTCTTGACGTTTGCGATAACTATTAAACTTCTGAAGGAAATTATTGCCTTTATCTGTTAGTTTATAAGTTTTATCATCATCTTTCCTCACTAATTGCATATCTATCACGTCGGTTAAATAACGAGTTAAAAGTGTATAGCTTAAATTTGCCATATACATTATTCGTGTCTTCTTTGCACCGTCACGAACAACCTTTAAAATATCGGCGATAATATCTAGCCTATCTCTATATTTGGTCATATAAAAAACTCCAAAAACTACTGAACTAAAAGGATAGTAAAAAAACTACAATTTGCACTAAAAAAAATCTTATCTATTGGAGTGAAGCCAGCCTCGACCATTCTTTTTCAAAAGTTTCTTCTTCACTTTTCGCTTATATTCTTGTCTAGATTTATCATTTAGACCATAACGTTTCTGTTTGGATATTACTTCTCTGATGAACTTTCCGTAGCCACCATGTGTTGGATGTGGAGGACGTGGTAGGTTATTCATCTTCGCAGATCTATTCTTTTCCACAATTTCCTCAAAATTTGGAGGTCGATAATTTCTGGTTGCAGCTATTACAATTCCCCGTTCCACAAACAGTTTCGGAAAATCTTGATTAGCAATTCCCTCTGCTCGCACTTTATCGTTGATCCGTTCCCACCACATCTTGTTCCACTGTTTTCGTATGTCCTTTATCATCGTTTGCCATTCTGAATATTTTAGAGTCATACCTATTCAATCCCCGCATGTCACGGCAGATAAGAATTCCACAGTAATTTATCCAATAATTATTGTGGCGGACCTTTTTTCGGCCCCTTTCCGTAGATAAGAGTTGAGTTAAGATTATTGACTATATAGCATTTATGAAATAGTGATACATATTATAGAACTTTATTACCACTGTTCTATAATATAATGCTAACTGTTCTAGAAATAAAATCTAAATTACAGGGTTTAATCAACTTTTCATTCATAAAGTTTTATAGTAACTACAATTTCTTGAAAATAATAGCTCCTCATTGGTTTAAATCTTGGTGGAGTATTAATAGCGTGCGATTAATCTTTTACATTATCATGAACTACGTAAGACTTTGGAGTTAAGATGTTTGAAAAAAAGTTTCGTATATATCTGTCTTGTTAGATTTTTATTGGCCCTCTCGTGGGCAATGGTCAACATTCTTTTAGTCATCTATGCTGCCACTTTTGAAGTTCAAGCCTTACTTGGAACAATATGGAGTGTTATAGGGTTATCTCGTCTCCTAGCCGAGATTCCAGGGGGGATATTAGTTGACAGGGTCGGCTGTAAACCTGTGATCGGGGGAGGATTTGTCTTAATTATTGTATCTTATATTCGTTATGCTTCAGCTCAGACAGTAGTAGACATACTATTAGCTAGTTTTTTAGTCGGAGCTGGATTCGCATTGTCTGCTATAGGCTTGATGGTTCAAGCTACCTACTATATTCCGCGAAATGAAACTGTGAGATACATGGGTATCCTTAATGGTTCAATGATGGCTTCAAATATTGTAGGTCCCGCCATGGGAAGTGTCATTGCTGAATATTATGAATTAAGAACTCCTTTCATCGCCTCAGCTTTTATAATCTTTATCGCGTTACTCATTATTTTGAGGGTTCGGTCTCCACAAAAGATTGAAAAAATGGGGAGAGGTGGGATGGATATGCTTCGAGATTATCGTGTGTTTATTAGGAATAAGCTCTATCTGTCTCTCTTCTTCGTTTCATTTTTATTTTCTCTTATCGGTTGGGGTTTCAGATCGATAGTACTTCCGACCTATGGAAAGGATATCATTGCTTTAACGATCTCTCAGATAGGCTTGCTATCTAGTATAACATCCTCTGTCCTTTTTCTTGAACAGTTCTTCCTCAGTGGCATTATGGCGCGCAAAATCAGTAGAAGACTTCTCGTAACAATTGGACTCCTTATTTACGGTGGAGCTATCTACGCTTTCAGCATCTTCTCGGACTTTTATAGCTTAGCCATCATATCTGCCATTTTAGGTATGGGCTTAGGAATCATTACTCCATCCTTAGAAGCCATTTGGATAGATATAACAAGGATTGAAGAAAGAGGAAGAGTATATGGTTTAAGAATTGCATTCTTCGATATAGGTCAAGTATTCTGGTCTATGATAATCATAAATATTGCGAACATCAGTCCCCAGCTCCCATTCTACGCTATAGTATCAGTGACCTTGCTTACAACCCTTATTCTATTAATGGTCCTCAAGAAAACTCGATAATTCTTTTTTAGCCGGAATAGTGTTTAGACTGGTAAAGTTAACAGTTTTTCCTTTTTTGGCTTGGATTTGAAAACTACTTTACTCCAAGCTTCAACCCATTCACTGTTATTTTCATCCATAAACTGTAAAGGGTCTTGGTCTACAGGTTGCATAGGTCTCTCATCACGAAAGCAAACTATGTAAAAAAAGGGTTATAACCATTATGAACTTAAAATCTATAGTTCTTATCTATTTCTCATGACGAAACAGACTAAACATATTTACGTTTTTTCAAAGTGTCTGAAACATTTGTGTGTCGCATTCTCTTTACAAACATAAATTTAGAGTAAAATTGATGAATGGATTATAGATAATTCAATTATTAAACAATTTTAATGAAGAAAAAAAAGATGAATGTGTTAGTGTTGCTCACAGTTTGTATGTATGTTTATTTTTTATAGTTAGTCCGTTTCCTTATTGAGTTCGTTTAGTCGTTCAGTGACTCCTTTAAGTTCATTCTCGAGAGATTCTTTATAGTGGGTTATCCACTTGATCTTAATATCTTTACGTCGTTCCTGTAATTCTTTTTTCTCCTCTACTGTTAGAAATCTGCGTCCCCAAAAGTGTCCATGTCTAAAAGAAGGATAACTATCTATGCTATGACAATCATTTCTCAAATTGTTTCACCTCCGAACAGTGTTATTGTTGAACAATACTTACCAAAGAGTAATATTTAAATATTACTATTTAGTAATTACCTAATAGTAATGTTCGGCGGGATCATATGTCACTAAAACTCCAATTAATTGAAAATGAAAGAACCATATTTCAAATCCCACGTTCCTCCACTGATTGGTCGAGAGATCAATTAGTACACGATTTAGACGCGTTCGAATCCAACTTTGCACACTACGCCAAACTATTCATCGCGCTATCCAATGAAACACGCTTGATGATGAAACATTTAATTAAAAAAAAGAATTTAACCATCAACTTTACCGATTTCATGACCGAGCTCAACCTCAACCCTAAACTTGTCTGGGAAAACACTAAGAAACTGCGAGAAGGCGGATTGATAGTGAAAGTGAATCGTGGAAAATACAAATGTTCTAAACTTGGAGAACCCAGTTTCATAATGATTAGCCTCGCATTCAGAAAACTTCTACAAACATTAGAAGAAACGAAAAATAAAGAGGTGAAAAAAATAAAATGACAGCATTTTTTGATTTCGACAAAATATTTCAAGACTTCAACAAAATCATAAAACAACTACAAGGATTTAACACAACCAACCCAGAATTACAAAGTGGAAAACTTAAAGGCGGATGGAATATCAAACAGATTGATGAACCTAACATCAAAGGCTACGTTATTCAGGGACGCTTCTTTTCAGATCAACCCATGAAACCTTTTGACCCCTTTACCCCGAATAATCCGTTTGAGAAGAGACCTACACCTCAAAGGTCCCTCAAACCCTCCACATCAACACCCAAAGAGATCCGTGAACCTTTAACAGACATCTTTAAAGAAAATAAAGCCATCAAAATCTACGTGGAATTACCAGGTGAAGAAAAAGACAACATTCAAATCAATGTCACAAAAGGAAAAGTTGAGATTAAAGCAAAACATTTCTACAAAATGATTCAAGTACCACGAAACGTGGATATTGAAAAAGCATCATCAAAGTACAACAACGGAGTACTCACAATAATCATTCCCAAAGATGAAACAATCCTTGAAGATAAAAAAAGTAGAATAACGATAGACTAAGACAAGTGAATAACATGATACAAATCTACGATACAGACTATAACGTATATGTAGACTTAATTGGGACCGCCCATTTCACTAAGCGCAGTCTCAACGATGCGTACGAAGCCATCAAATCATGGAACCCTAAAGATGTTGCACTTGAACTGGACTGGAGACGCTTCACACAGCTTAACACAGCATGCATCCATTGTCCAAGAGAACAATCATGTAAAGGAATCTGCGAATTTATCGGCGCCACACAAGCTTTAGGGAACACAAACGCTAACATCTGGCTAATCGACATGACTGAACATGAGATACGCTACAGAATGAGACGGAGAATGACCCCGTTTGAACGATCTCGACGACGTATTCCACTACGATACTTCACAGATGAAAACCCAGTTCAGCTCTGGGAACAAGGTTTCAAAGAACAGGTGATCAACAATTCAAAAAGATAGATTGAAACTGGAAGAAAATATTTCCCATCTGTATGGGGCGTTTTAATTGATGAACGGAACGCTTTAATGGCTGCCAGACTTGCATCAATCACTTCCAAGGCTCTCGATGCAGGAAAAGAACCGAACATACTCATATTTGTTGGCGCTGCACATGTTGAAGGAATAAAAAACTTACTTCACCATCCACTTCAAATCAGAAATTATCTCCAAACATTTAACCTACACTACACTGATCCAACCCTAATCAGACGAGTCGCAGTGAAAGAACAGACTACACCCGAATAGTAAGTAGTTCAACTCTAACATGGCTCCACCAAATAGAATATACAAATTGGACGCGATACCGAAGAATAATTAGAAGGAATAATTGGGTATAAACCTATAATTATAAACTATCTCCACCATTAAACTGACCAATTACCCAGCGTTTTACACACATTTAAATGTGTGATACAAACAAGGTTAACGTTTTTCTTCTAATACACCCCAGCCGAAAGTAAAAAACGAAGAAAAAACTTGAAACAAATTCTTTGCCGTTTGTCAAGTATTTAAATCAGAAGAGTGAATGTTAGTGTCTCGGCCGTAACCCATCTTATGTTTTTATAAACCTGTATTAGTAGAACAGTAAGATAAATACAGGTAAATCACATTTCATCACAGAGTGTTATATAAGAACGTATCAACAAGAGTCTATGCAGTCATAGAGACCATATTCCCTTTTTCTCTATCATTTCTTTATTTTTTTAGCTGAAGTGCTATTCTTTTAATTTAGATCCATTGATGATTATTGTTTGAAAGGTATAATTATTGTTTCGAAGAAATCTGTTGGTGATTTTACTCCCGATACTCCACAATAACCACCAAAGCAACATTCACCGACAAACCAATTTGCTACATCACCAAATTGTTCTTCCATAACATCATATTCTTCACCTGTTTCAGCTTCAAGAAAATAGACAGTACTTTTAAGAGCATAGTAAGAGAAGCTGAAAAGCACCCAATCATTGCTCTTCTAAGGACAAAGGAAGCAAACAACATCATAAAAGAACAACTCAATAGAATGGAGAACGACGCCAAGTTTCACGAACTATTTCTATTCAAGCTAAGAGCATTCACTAGCGAGATGATCCTACAAGGAGTCAACATTGATATTATGTCAAAGTTAGATTTTCAATTGCTAATGGCAAATAAAATATTCTTCTGGATGATGGGATAGGAGCTAGCTATCCAAGTTGAAGTTCCGAGGATGCGAGTAGGTAAAAAAACAGATAGTTGAGACGTTGATCAATGAAAAAGCGTTGCTATTTGCAAAGTTTTTAAGAAATGAACAAAACAAGTTGATTCCTAGATTTCAAAATATAATATAATAGATACACTATATGTCAAAATATTAACGAGGATACGTGCTAATTCAAGACATGGCGCGCGCGTAAGCAGCAATTTCACTTTGACGCTTTTAGCGTGAAAAGTAGAGGTATTTCCACTTTTTGGTTTTTCAATCGATAATATCCATCAGAATATTTTTCCGAAAATTCGAATTCCTTATCTGTAGAAAAAGGATATTCATTGAAAAAATCAATTCGTAAACCTGCTTGAATTAATGAATTGATAATTTCTGAGAGACTGTGTTCCCACTCGTATTCTTTAAGTGGATTCATGTGAGGGACATCAGATGCATATGACCCTTCAGCAATAAATTCCATTGGCACCGGATTATGGAAATAGTTATACATTAACTGTAATTCCTCTGGGTGATCGTTATCAAACATATTTTTGAAGGGATGTCCATCTGCAATATAAAAGAAGCCGCTCGGTTTCAAAAAATGAGCTATGATTTCAGCCCACGTTCTGAGATCGTTGAGCCAGCATAACACCCCTATAGATGTATATACTATATCGAATTTTTCAGTAAGCACTTGTGGTAATTTATAGAGATTTGTTTGGATGAATCTCGCAGTAAGTTGAGCTTTCTCAGTTAGTATTCGCGCTAACCGTATAGCTTCTCCTGAAAAATCGATCCCAGTAACAGTTGCCCCTTCTCGTGCCCAAGAAAGAGTGTCAAGTCCAAAATGACATTGAAGATGCAATAATTGTTTCCCTTCAACATTACCCATTTCGTCTAATTCATATTGTTTAAGAGTCGTTTTTCCATCAAGAAATGCTTTAACACTATAGAATTCATTTTCAGCTCGGAAGTGAAATTTAGTAAATTCGTCCCACATCTCGCGGTTAGCGTCAATGTATTTTTGATCCATTGTTTCCACCTATCATGTAAAAAACTAAGGACGCCTAGTACCGTAGTAGTTCCCAGTACTAGAAGGCTCCAGTTTCTTTCTGTTTGGGTTTTGGGACTAAATTTTAGTCCTAAATTCTCGGAATGGTCTTAATTATGCATATAACGTATCAAGTCGTTATATATTTATGATTGGAGTGTTTATAGGGAATAATTCATTTTTAATTTCATGAACTATTGTATACTCTAATGCTTGCTCAGCAGTTAAAATGGTTCCTTCATACATGTATTTTTTAACATCATCGATAGATTTCTCACAGTTTTCAGAAATTGCTCTAGCAATAGCATTTGTATCGTTTTGCAAACTAGTAATTCTTTCTGTTAACCTTTTTAAATCAAATCTTGATCCTTGTGGAACATTAAATCCAACACCATGCATTAAGAAACTAGAATTTGTTGTAGCATATCTGGTCTCTCCAGAACAATACATGGGTATAGCTACTGAATTTACTCTGCCAAAAGCATGCATATCAACTTTTATTGGAAGACCTTTTAAAAAAGTATAAGCTGTCATTCCCCAATGGACATTACCGCCTGTACTAGATATTAAAACAATTAAGTGCCCGACACCTTTTCGTATTTGTTCTTGTGAGATGTTCATTAGATTAGTTATACTTTGTTGATCAACTTTTTTTGTATATCTAAGATAAACAGGTCCTGATCTTTGACGGCTCATGTTTAATCACTAATAATTATTATAATTTAGTATAATAGATAATTTGTTAATGTTTGTTAAACTAGCTAGAATATTTCTCATATTTGAAAATTTAATATGGAGTTATTATTGAACAAATATTTTAAATAGTATTTCTTTATCCGTTATTTCTTTTCTCCACTCATTATGCATTATACCTAATTTAAATGCAGAAAAAATTCCAATGAATATCCATTCGACTTGATGTTTCAACTTATTACCAAAAAGATTAGTTTGAACAAACTGATGTTTTTTTTCAATAACTGCATATAGTATTTTATGGAAATCCCCGCTTACAGCAAAAGACCGCTTTCTGAAAAGCCAACATAAAGCAAGCGTTAATGTTTGAGATTCAGCAGTATATTTGGATAGATATTTTGTGATATATTTTATTCCCTTCTTCAGTTTTTGGACAGCTTGAACATCTACGAAGCTGTGATAGGATCTCTCAAATTCCTCTTTCTCTTTAATTCGATAAATCCATCTAGGTCCTTTCCTTTTTCGAAAAATAGTGAAGTGGTAATTGTGAAATATCATTAATACATGGATGTGAGAATACCCTTTTTGTGTTGCTTCCCAACAACGAATATAAGAAACATGTCCATATTTTTTGCGAAGATTCCTGATCCACTTGTTAAATTCTTCTCCAATTGTTTCCCAAGACTCTTGAATATTAGATCTCTTAGTATCATAGGTAAGAGTTACAAACAAAACATTTGACAATTTAACGTTACTATGAGGATCAAAGAGGGTACGATCTTTCAAATTGTGCAAGAATTTTAAACGTTTCCACACTCGCCACCAATATACATCATTCCCACGCTTAGCACACTTGACAGCAATCGTTTCTTTCTCAACCTCTCCTTGATTTCGTAAATTCTCTGACTGTTTTTGCAATACAATATACTCATCATAGTCTCTCCAGTTACGGTAGAATTCTTTTAACTCTTCGAAATCGAGATCTTTGTCTAAACTAAATTCTAGAAAATAGTTTCTTGCGAAGTTCAGTCTTGGTTTCCGTTCTGCATCATATAATCCTTCTCTAAACTTTTCGCGTAACGAGAAATTATGAGCTTGTAGTCAATTGCCCAATCATCACAACAATATGGTCGTTTCGCTAACGCTAAACTCCCACCCACCACCCCCAACTAACGAATCTTTAGAAAGATCATTACAATTAGCTGATTCAGATCTCATTCATTAAGAAGCAAAAAAAGGAAAGGGGTATATGAAACTCTAGAGTTTGGTAGCCCGGAGGCTACCAGAACTCCTGTTAATATGATTGAAAAAATGGTGGTGGAGAGTTAGTGAATCAGACGCTTCGATATGATTCTCAGAGAGGTTAACGTGGCAGTTGTAATTGTGATTAAGACGAATGCTCCAGTTGCCACCATCATCATCAATGGAGATTTGGAGATTTCAGCGACACATATAGTTGCGATACTGCAAGCCCAAATTAAACCAGTTAATCGAGGAATCTTAGCGGAGACCTTGAACTTCTTGAAGAAACTGAGAATCAACGCTAATGGGAGGAAATAGGTTACTCCGATGAGTGAACTTGCAACTGACCCAGCTATCACCACACCCAGTTCTGGGCTGAAGCTGAAGACAGAGAACACTGCTGAACTCACCTGAAGGATCCCAATCAACGGATACAGAACCACTTTCATAATATCTCTCAAAGGTGAGTTGTCAGCGATGACCGATGCTACGCTTGGGCTGAAGGAGTAGTAAAACTCATTGAAAACCGTCATGAAACTACTACCAGTGAAAGTCGATAAGATGGTGTCATCTCGGAAACTTCTCAGAAACTGGACATTTGGGTTCAACTCGGATCCATAGGTCGCGGTGGCGATAATGCAATCTGACTCTTTCTTGACGGTGAAAGCCTTTGAGGATGATGCGCTGGTTAGTTGGGCATCTCCTGTCCATGACACTTTCACGCTCCACGAGCCTTCGGCACTCACTTTATATGAATCGGTGAAGGCGCCGCTTGAGGTCGTTGTTACTGTTCTCTCGAAGGTAGTGCTATCTGGCTTCGTGTAGGTCAATGTTACGGTTATGCCTTCGACAATTGGAGTTATCGAACCCGAGACTGTGATCGTCTCATCTGGTTGGATGCCCTGTGGAGAGACTGAACAGGAGATCTCGCTTGAACGTTTTGTAACACTCAATGATGTTGATGGACTGGTAGCTCCAAAATATTCGGCATCACCCAACCAGAACGTTCGTACTTGGTACGAGCCGAGTTCTTGTGGGGTCCAGGCATGAGAGTAGGTTCCGTCAGATGCAGATGTTATGGTGGTGAGTGTGACCCATGTGGCGCCCTCATCTTTGCTGATCTGAATCGTGACTAGGGCGGAGACCCCAGGGTTGATGGTTCCTGAAACGGTGACACTGGAGCCAACCGGGACCGTCTGTTGGGACAGATTACACGTGAGCGTACTCTCCTCGATGGTAATGAGAGGATTCGCATCACCTGAGACGGTTCCTAAGATCGTGCCTGATGCTGTGGGAGGAATCCTGTTGAGTTGAAAGTTGACATTTTGTGTCTCTTGACTCACGATTACTTCCACCCCCAGTGTCGTGCTGCTGATGAAGCCTGTTGCGGACGCCTCAACGGTGTATGTGCCTGTACTTAAGCCATCTGCGATCAGATAGTCCCCATCTATGTCCGTGGTTGCACTCCCAAATCCAGCTACTCCCGTCGCGGTCACGATGACGCCTTGCAACGGATTTCCTTGGTTGTCGGTCACAATACCACTTATACCTCCTGACGGCGTGGGAGGAGGAACGTCAATGACGAAATTCACATTACTCGTCTCTTCCCCTGCCACTACAGAGATGTCGGTTACTTGGGCAAACCCTAATTCGTACAATGCGAAGGCATCATACGTTCCCGTGCCAAGCCCTGAACTGATTCGATAGTTCCCACTCACGTCGGTTGTGGCAAATCCGAAGTAGACGCCATTTTGCGAGCTGACCATTACGGTCGCGTTCACTAATGGGGTTCCATCTAATGCCGTGACGACGCCTGAGAGTACCCCGGAATATTCAAGCGAGAGGTTGATGCCAGATGTCTCCATCCCCTCTGTCACTCCGACTCCACTCACGGTTCCAGTCACATACCCTTCCGGGAAGAAGGCGGTCACATTGTACGTGCCTGTGGCCAGATTGGTCGCTATTATGTAGTTCCCATTCGCATCGGTCAGTCCAAACCATCCGTATTGTTCGTCGGAAGAAAACGCTGTAACGAGCACATTCGCGACTGGTGCTCCTGAGATGGCGTCACTCACCAGTCCAGAAATCCCTCCTGACACCCGTAAATAGACGTCAACGTTCGACGTCGCTTCACCAACGGTGACAGAGACTCCCTCCTGTTCCTCAATGATGTACCCCATCGCAGTTACTGTGACGGTGTAATCTCCAGTTTGGAGGCCTTCAGAGATACTGTACATTCCAGAGGCATCTGTCGTGGCAAACCCATCCCCTTGCGAACTCCAGGCCGAGACTATGGCTCCAAAAATTGGAACATCATTTTGTCCATACACCACGCTGATGGAGGACTGTGTAATCAGAGTAGGCGCTAGAGCCGACATGAATAAGAAGGATCCGAGGAGCAACGCGAGTCCAAAGACTCTCGTTCTGCACCAATTTCGATTCACATACTTTCTTGAAAATATTAACTCTTTCCAGATTACCTGTTCCTTTTTACTCATCATTCTCATTTCCTTCCATTTTTTGTGTTAAATAGACCTGCTTTAAAAGAATTTGTGAAGTTGAAATATAAACTTAACATTTTTTTGTTTACCTAGGCGTATTTTAAGATTTAAATGTGTGCGGTACAAAAAAGGGTTAACGGTTTATGCCGATTTACTTGGAATCATCCGTGTGTTTCCTCCTCTGGTTGGCGAGGGAGATGTTTCGCCGGTGTTCTTCGGAAAGATGTTTACCGTAAAACGGGTGCTTTTCTCCCTTCATAGCTTCAAACATTTTCTTTCGAGTTTCCACGGAAGGATGTTTACCCTTCATAGCTTCAGATATTTTTCTCCGAGTTTCCTCCAATCCTGAAGTATGGGATTGTCATACTATGTGCGGTCTGGGCTTTTCTAGTAGTGGCCAGAATGATAGGTCAAATACGGTTCGCTAGAGCTGTTCCCGACAACAATTCCAAAACTTAAGAGGGGTTGGTTAAATCAGGAATAGGGAAACTTCTCAACAAGGATTGAAAGCGTTCTATAAGCATCTACCTCAACTTCCAAACGAAGTAAAGTGAAACACACAATGGATAAAGAATTATTTTAATAGTCTATATAGATTAATCCATATTTTCTCTGCATAATTGATTAATATACATTTGACACAGACTATCAAAAGAATCAGTTAGGAATAGATTCAGACATATATTGTTTGAAATATGTGTTAAAAATAGTGGAATGCTAAATGCTTAAACTTCCCAAGGTTCCTTCTTCAGTAGAAGAACTTTTAGACGCAGGTGTACGCTTCTCCCATTAATCCAGTAATCTCAATGTAGTGTGAATTTGAGGCTCCTTAAATCTGAAAGGGGAATAGGCACCGTTGTTGCATCCGTCATGTTCTTGATGATATCAATACTCTTTTTAGGAGGCACCTCTCTCTGGCATTCCACGAATCAAGCCGAAATGACTGCGCTGGATAAGGATCGAATGGATGAAAGAGTCTCGGTTCTGGCAACTCATAAATGGAATGCTACGAAGGAAGAGTACATTGTCACCGTTAAAGTTAGTAACATCGGCATAATAGACGTTGAGTTTGTTAGATTATGGCTCTTAGATGAGGATTATAATGAGCAAGTAGGCATTGACATCTACTATTCTCTAGCTGTGGGAGATCATACATCCATCGTTGAGACTGAGATCGATGAGTTAATAACCTTATTTGATGAGAATGAGTTTAACCCGGATACCCCTTTTGATGTGGCTGATACGACTTATTACTTCAAAGTTGTGACTGCGAGAGGTAACATGGCTAATTCCAGATTGGTGCCGTATTGTATACTCGAATCTCAATGGCCCGCAGTTATTATACCTGGACCATCCTACGTTACAGATAAGGAAAGACATATTCACTTGGAAGTTTATAATCGTCTGGATGAAACCATAACGATAGAGATGATAGTTGTAACGAGGTATGATCCTACACTAAAAAATGATATTATTTATGTAGCGGAGTTTTATGATCCGCTGTGGACACTTACATCTGGAGACATTACTGTGGGATATTTTTGGGGAGTAACCCCTGAAGTTTACCTTAAAGGTAATATGATTCTTATTGAATTAGTAAATGTCGCTGGGCTTGTAGTCAGCTCGTATTATTTCACAGTTCTTCCATAATTTATTTTGTATTTCCATTTAGCGTCTTTTCTTCAATCCAGATTTTTATTTGTTTACCATGCGTCTACTCCACCGAAGATTCATGATAATACACCTTAGTTTTTCTATCAATTTATTGCTTATTCACACGTTAAACATTCATTATACTGCGGGGTACGTTTTGTAGCGGTTATAACACTTTACTTTTTAGTGGATAATGTAAACTATAGAAAAGTTTACTTAATGATAGATGCTTTGAAATTGAATTATTTTTTAACTTCAGGATTATTTATCCTGTTTGTTTCATTTCAGTATGAAAATTTTCATTTTTTGTTT